>Ga0209748_1000207_pt1 | contig 34958 bp, 34 predicted proteins | sample BarGraIncu00421A_FD_185490 | JGI IMG/M metagenome (GOLD analysis project Ga0209748, IMG submission 185490) | Arctic peat soil microbial communities from Barrow, Alaska - Barrow Graham LP Incubations 004-21A (SPAdes) (version 2) | ecosystem: Environmental > Terrestrial > Soil > Wetlands > Peat... | reverse complement strand
ATCTCGATGACGAGAGGCAGCCCCACGTAGCCGAGGCCAACGACCCCTAGTACAGCGGTGCCATCGTCAAGACGTTCTGAGAGGTGCATGCCCTACCCTTCCGATCTGGCTCCCGACGTGCGCCGCCCAGAGCAAGCGCTGCGGCTAGAGCCTATCGCGGTGCACGCCGTCGCGCCCAACCGCCATGTACTTGAGACCGGCGGCACGGACAGCGTCCGCATCGAGCGCGTTGCGTCCGTCGTAGATGACCTTCGGCTCGCTCATCATGCCTGCGACGCGAGCCCAGTCGAGACCGATGAGCTCCGACCACTCAGTCACCACCACCGCGGCGCCGGCACCGTCAAGCGCCGTCCACACATCTTCAGTACGGACGGCCCGCCCGAGCGGGGCCCGCACGGCGAGCGGGTCGTACACGCGGACTTCCGCGCCCTCTTCGAGGAGGATCGGGATGATGTCCAGCGCCGGGGAGTCGCGGACGTCGTCCGTCTCGGGCTTGAAGCTCAGACCCAGCACCGCAACCGTGCGATCTGCGAGTGTCCCGAACTCTCGCGAGAGCGCTATGAGCGGGAGCAGGCGCTGCCGGCTGTTGACCTCGATGACCGCCTTGAGCAGTTCGAAGTGGTAGCCGTGAATGGCCGATATGAAGTCGAGGGCACGAACGTCCTTGGGGAAGCACGATCCGCCGTAGCCGATGCCGGCACGGAGGAACTGCGGACCGATGCGGCTGTCCAGACCAACCCCCCGCGAGACGTCGTCGATGTTCGCTCCGACGCAGTCTGAGACGTTCGCCATCTCATTGATGAAGCTGATCTTGGTGGCCAGAAACGCGTTCGACGCATACTTGATCGTCTCCGCGCTTGCGACGTCTGTCGCAACCAGCGGCGCCTCGATGCTCTTGTACAGACCCGCCACCGTGCGCAAGGCGTCAGCGTCGTCGCTGCCGAGCACGATGCGATCGGCCTTGTACCAGTCCTCGATAGCGCGTCCCTCGCGGAGGAACTCCGGGTTCGAGACGTAGCCGATCTTGACCGAGGCCGAGGAGAGGAGGCGGCGCACGAGAGAGCGCCCCGTCCCGGGCGGAACGGTGGACTTCATCACGACGATGAGATCATGGTCGGCGCTCTCGGCGATCTGCTCGATGACCGTGCGCACGTAGCTGAGGTCGGCGGCGCCCGTGGCGGCCATCGGGGTCCCGACCGCCACGAACACGACGTCGCCGAGAAGCGACCTGAGTCCGTCGGCGGTGTCGGCAAAACGCAGACGACCAGACGCGGTCGTCTTCCTGATGAGTTCGTCGATGCCCGGCTCGTAGATGGGGCTCACGCCCTGCCGCAGACGCTCGATCTTCATCTCGTCGATGTCGACGCACGTGACGTTGTGCCCGACGTCGGCGAGGCACAGCCCTTGGATGAGACCGACGTATCCGGTCCCGATCACGGTGATGTTCATTATCTCCTCCGCGAGTGCCGCTTTCGCTGGAACGATGTCGCGGACCCACAACTGGCTGGCAGGCGTCTTGGTCGAGCATGATGAATCCGATGGTTCAGACGTGCGATGCGCTGCTGTCGGTGATCAGCGTCTTGTAGCTGTCGATGAACCGGTCCGCTATCGCATCCCACGTGAACCCCTTCGCATGCTCGAGTCCGGCCTCACCCATGGAATCCCTCAGTTCTGGATGCTCTGCCAGCTGCTGAATCGCGCCAGCCAACGCGGCACACGTCTCCCCGGGGGTCGTCACGGGAACCAGCAGCCCGGCGCCCTCGGGGACCGCGTAGGTCGTCCCTTGATGGTCGAGCGCGATCACCGGTAACCCCCACGCCATGGCCTCGAGCAACTGGATACCGCACGAATCACGCAGGCTGGTGAAGATCAGCGCATCCGAATCGCGGTAGAACGCCTTCAACTCACTCCACTCAAGCCCCCCGTGGTAGGTCACAGCAGTCGACAGCCCGCGTTCTTCGATCCACTGCGGTACCTGATGCGCGTACGTTCCCGACCCGACGATGTCGAGATGGACCGCCCGGCCAGGAATCGCCGCGAGCGCATCGAGAGCGAGCGGAAGGGCCTTGCGCTCGAGCACCCTCCCTACCCAGAGTAGCCGAAGTCCCTGGTGACCACTTCTGGTCGGACGCGTCGGCGGCACGAAGTCAGCGGGGATCCCTTGATCGGGCGAGTGGACAACGATGTTGCGCGCTCCGAGCCTCCGGGCGAACTCCCGCGTCTCCGCATTGCTCACGAGCAGCAGCGCAGCGCGTTGGCAGGTTTGCCGAGCGAAGGGATTCACCACGAGCAACCGACGAACAGCGAAGGTACGAACCCGCTCGCTCCACCAATCATGGACGAAGTATCGCCTGAACGCCGGGGGCGCCACCTGTCCTCCGCCTGCCGGACCGAGAACCAACGGGATGCCCAGCCGCCACAGGAACGAACCGTGATTGATGGAGCCGTATGAGACGTGGTGGGCGACGTCGAAAGGGGAGCTCTGGTGGAGCGCCTCCGCGAGCGTGGAAGCCTCCCAAAGCCACAGGAGGTACCGGAGATTGCTGCCGAGATGCCATCCCATTCGCATGGGCCATTCCCGTTCGGGCACATACACGACCCGTAGGCCCGGCTGCCGGCAGGTGTCGAACTCAGCATCGACGGCGTCCCGGTAACGGGGAGTCGCGAGGATGGTCACGTCACATCCTGCGGTAGCCAGGTGCAGAGGCAAGTTCCAGCCGGCCCCGGGCTCCGAACCCATTCCGGGCCCGCACGCATAGGATTCGACCAAGACTCGCAAAGGATGCGGCCTCGTCGGCTCAGGTCCCCGATCGCGAGGCTCGCGGAAACTCATGACCGAACCGCCCCGATCATGTAGCTCCCATACACACGGTCAGGCAAGTGGCGACCGAGGATCGAGGATACTCGCCCCGTCCCTTCAACAAACTCCTTGCGGAAGCCGCTCGCCTGCAAGAGCCCGATGAGCGAGCCCGGAGTCCACTCGCTGAGATGCGCGCCCCCTGTAACGGTCCGTCCGGAGACGAGAAGACGCACATAGCGCGGGTTCGGGGTCGTGAGCAGCACTGACCCGCCGGAGCGGAGAACTCGGTAGAACTCGCGGAGGCTAGCAGCCGCGTCCTCGGGCGTCAGATGCTCGATGAACTCGCCTGCGATGATCGCATCCACGAAACCATCAGCGACCGGAATCGACATCGCCTCAGCGCACAGCACGGAGCGATACACGGCGCGGTCGATCCGATCGAGCCGTTCGCTGACGCAATCGAGCGCCCAAAGCTCCACCTCGGGGAGATGGCGGCGCAACTCCTCTCCACCGCGCCCGGTGGAACTGCCGACATCCAGTACGCGAAGAGGCCCATCCTCTAGATGAGACGCGAACTGCGCATACCTGCGCGCGGTGAAGGAGTCGGTCTCGGCCTCCCGCTGCTTGCGATTGATGGTTGCGTAGTCCACAAGACCCCTTCCGTGGCGAGCCACGACTCCTAGGCGCGCGGGCGCGCGCTACAACTTGTAGGTCTGCTTGAAGTACTCGATGGTCCGGGAGAGTCCGTCCTCGAGTGTGGTCGTCGCCTCCCAGGAGCCGAGCGCGCTGCGAGTCCGTGTCAGGTCGGGACGCCGCTGGGTGGGATCGTCGGACGGCAGATCTGCGAAGACCAGCTTGGAACCGGTCCCGGTCAGGGCGATCACCGACTCGGCGAGCTCCTCGATGGTGAACTCGAACGTGGAGCCTAGATTGAGCGGACCGGTGACCTCGTCGGGCGTGGCCATCATCCGGACCAGGCCCTCGATGAGGTCGTCGACGTAGCAGAAGCTCCGGCTTTGAGAGCCGTCGCCGAAGATGGTGATGTCGTCGCCCCGCAGGGCCTGCATTATGAAGTTGCTGACGACGCGCCCGTCGTCAGGATGCATCCGCGGACCGTAGGTGTTGAAGATCCTAACCACCTTGATGGGCATCTCGTGCTGGCGCCGATAGTCGAAGAACAGGGTCTCCGCGCAGCGCTTGCCCTCGTCATAGCAGCTGCGAACCCCGATCGGGTTGACGTGGCCCCAGTAGGACTCGGGCTGCGGATGAACCTCCGGGTCCCCGTATACCTCGCTGGTGGAGGCCTGCAGGATCTTGGCCTTCACCCGCTTCGCGAGTCCCAGCATGTTGATCGCACCGTGGACGCTCGTCTTCGTGGTCTGGACCGGATCGAACTGGTAGTGAACGGGCGAGGCCGGACAGGCGAGGTTGTAAATCTGGTCGACCTCGACGTACAGCGGGAACGTGACGTCGTGTCGCATGAGCTCGAACCTCGGGTTGGTGAGCAGATGCGCGACGTTCGCCTTCGTGCCCGTATAGAAGTTGTCGACGCAGAGCACGTCACATCCGTCGTCGAGCAGCCGCTCGCACAGGTGGGAGCCCAAGAACCCGGCCCCCCCGGTTACGAGCACGCGTGTGTCGTCAGTACTTCTCAAACCGTCAACCCTCCACGTCTGTATCGCGCCGCTCGCACACGACACACGAAACGACGTCGCCCTTGCCTGAGCGCGTCGCGATGTCCCTCTGCGGCAACGTTGATACTACATCTCCGACCGGTGCAGGACCCGCTCGCGCATCACTTGCCGCGCCAATGCCAGGAGGTAGGCCGGGTTGTTGAAGATGTAGCGCCGCCAGAGACGTCGCGGATCCTGGGCGAGCCGATAGAGCCATTCCAAGCCCGCGCGCTGCATCCAGAGCGGCGCCCGGCGTATGTTCCCTGCGTGGTAGTCGAATGCGGCGCCCACGCCCAGCATCACCGCGTGTACGCGGCCGCGATGCTCCGCCATCCACTTCTCCTGCTTAGGCGCCCCCAGCCCGACGAACACTATGCGCGCGCCCGAGTTGTTGATGCGAGCCACCATCGCTGCGTCTTCTTCGTCGCTGAGAGGACGGAACGGAGGCGAGATCGCGTCGGCGATCCGCAGAGCCGGACAGGCACTTGTGAGCGTTGTCTGCAGCGCAGCAAGCGTCTCGACCGTGGAGCCGTACAGACCGATGGGTATCCCGGCCTCGGCAGCGCGGCGGCAGACCTCCCACATGAGGGTCGGGCCAAATACCCGAGTCTGCCCCCGAGCCCCGAGTGCGCGCATGCCCCACACGATCGGCACGCCATCTGGGACGTTGAAGTCGGCGCCCCGGAGAGCCCCTCTGAGGTCCGCGTCCCGGGACGCCTCCATGGTCGAGTGCACGTTGACCGCACATACGTACGCCGTCCGCCCCGAATGCGCCCAGTCCGAAACCAGCGAGACAGCGCCGTCGTAGTCGACAGTCGCGAGGGGCACTTTGAGCACGAGCACGTCTCGGTCGAGCTCAACAGGGCTCACTTGCCGACTCACGCCCCCATCTCCTTGCTCCGGAACGTGATCGAGCGATTCGGGACGAACTGAGTCGCCGCCACAACAATTACCGAGAAGAGCTTCATGCGCTAGTCAGCGCGCTTCTGGGCGACTGCGGTCACACATCCCGGCTTGTCCAATTGTCGCACGACGGATACGTGGGGCGTCAGCCGCGACAGCAATCGCACGATGCTCGGACGGGCGTTGTTGCGATCACGATTCCGCCCGGAACAAGGCGCGGCCAGATGACGCCCACCTCGAATCGCTGCATGGAACTGACGTTGGCGCTGTCGTGCACGAACATGTCGATGCGCCCTGCCGTCGCAGCCACATCCGACAACAGGCGCCTGCTGCTCCCAAGATGCAGCGTCCATTCGCCACGGCGTGACGCCGGCACCAGCGTCCCAGTCGTGTGCCCCTCCGGATCATCCAGCGAGGGCAAGTCAATACTGAGGAGACTACCCTCTCCGTTGGCGGCCAGCGCCTCCAGCAGGACCGCCGTCATGAAGCCGTATGCCACGCCCGTCTCGACCACTCTCGAAGGCCTCTGGACCCGTGCGACGCAGTACGCGATGGTCGCGAGGGACGTGTCGGCATTGAAATGCGAGGGAAACGTCTCGCCCAGCTCGGAGACGGCGCTCGCTCGCCCCGCCACGGCAGAGACTACGCGTTCGGCCTCGTCGATGGCATTCGGCCACTCGCCCTCGCCGTACAGACCATCACGTAAAGCGGCGGCGTACCCGATCCAGCCCTGCGCCGCATCGGAACGGAAGGTCTCTCGGTCGCACAACTGATTCATCCGAATCTCGACGAGACCGGCCGTGCGCTCAGTGAGGTGAGGCGCGGCTAGCATCTGCCGCATGCGCGCGAGGATCCCCACCTTGTGTTCATCGGCCATGTCCTACGCCTCTTTCCTGGACAGGGAGAAGGCCGCAGTTAGTCACATACTCCGCGTACAGTATAGCCGACAGCACATCCAGCAACTCGGCCAGCATCGGCCACATGCCACGTTGGTCGATCTCCCAAGAGTGCCCCCAGACGTGCAGGATGCCCCCGCTGCTCTGCGTGTAGCGCCAGCATCCGAGTGAGGGCGACCGGGTCGAGTTGAGCGCCACAGATCATCGCCCACTTGAGCAGACCCACGACGTTTCCCTCTTTCAGGGCATGCCGCACATGCGTGGGGCGACTGTGTGCATATGCCTGCACACCCACGGGCGCGCGGAGAGGATGAAAGTCCAGCCCGTCGCGAAATGCCACAGTCGTCCGCGCGAACGAGAATCCGCACTCAGCAGCGCAGCGGACCACGACCGGGCTGTGCGCTCCGTACGGATAGCAGAAACTGGGCACCGGCTCGCCGAGGAGATCCTCGAGACGCGCTCCCGATTCCCCTATCTCGCGCCGCATTGCATCGCGAGATAGGCGCGTCAGGTCGGGGTGCGTGAGCGTATGCGCCCCGATCTCCATGCCCATCAGACGTAGCTGACGCATGTCACCCTTCGTGAGAGGCCGAGACTGGCCGGGCTCTGGGCACGCGTAGAAGGTGCCCGTCATGCCCCGCTCCGCGAGCATCTCGGCCAGACGCATGTCCTCCTGGACGCCATCGTCCCAGCTCGTTGTCACAAGAATCGGCGGGCGCTGCTCGCCCCCGGGGCAGCGTGACTCCAGCTCGACCATCATCGTTCCTTCTTCAGCCGGATGGCGAAGCCGTACGCTTCGACTAGACCTCTGGCGTTGCGCTCGTCCGTGTATTGGGCTTCGTATCGAGTCCGCGCCATCCTGCTCCGGAGCTGCCAGTCTGCATCTGACTCAATGCAGACAGCCATGCCCGCCGCAGCCAGAACATCGAAATCCGCAGGCTTGCTGAGGACGCCCGCGGCGGCGTTCTCGAGGGCGGAACGGGTCGAGTTAACGTCAAAGGCAGCGCAAGGGACACCCGCCGCGAAGGCCTCCAGAACAACTCGCGGGAGCCCTCCTTCGGAGCCCAGACTGGGTAGCATCAGCACCCGTGATGTCGCGAGCAGCTCCCGCACGGTCTCCGGAGAGACCGCGCCCAGTACATGAACATTCGGGCCCGCTTCCCGGCGAACCGGGTCAAGGTCGCGACCGTCACCGGCCAAGGTCAGAGAAGGCGCGCTCGCAGGCCAATGCCGGACAAGGTCGAGCGCACCCTTCTCCGGCGTGAGCCGCCCGATGAAGAGTGCACCATTGTGCGCGGACACATCGGGATTGCATCCGAAATCGCTGACGCTGTTGGGCTTGACCACAACCGCCTCGGTCGGCAACCCGCGAGAGACGAGCCGCTCGCGCATGAACTCGGTGAGGCACAGCACGACCGTACGACTGCGCGGGCTCCTCAGCCCCTCCCAATATCGTGCCAGTCCTCGCGAGAGAGCTGCGCTCTGCAGGCGCGAACCGCGATAGCAGGCGCGAGCCACTCCCGGCCCATAGTGGCCCGGGCTGCATCGCTCGCACGGCGCGCCAGCCCAAAGATGGCTACCGGCAAGACACGAGAGCCGGTAGTTGTGCAGAGTCACTACCGTCGCGCATCCGCAACGGCCGGCCTCTTTCACGGCCCCAAACCCCAGCATGGGGAACAGGTTGTGGAAGTGTACGACATCCGGAATACCGGACTTCTCGAACGCCATTCGAATGAGCGCCCGGCCGTACCTGTGGTCTCCCGCATTCAGTCCCGCGCCAAGACGGACCAAGAGCGGCAAGGTGTCGAATTCGACGCTCTTGGGCAACAGTGTATCTACGCTGCATCCCTCGCCGCGGAGAAGATCCACTTCATGATCAGCGACAGCATCCTCGCCGCCCCGCTGTCGGTACCGGGTATGCGCAACGAGTACCTTCACGAGGACTTCCCTCCGTGCTCGATCGCGTGCTCGATGGCAGCGGCGAAACCTGCGACCATGTTCTCGTGGTTCGTCAGTGCTACACGCGCACGGCCTTGCGCTCCCAGCCGGGACGCCATCGTCTCGTCCCGCAGCAACGACTCCAGCGCACGCCTAAGCGCGTGCGAATCACCTTCCGGAACGACCAACCCCGTCTTCTCGTTCTGCACCAGCCCGCCTGCGACCGCGCCAACCGCGTCGGTCGCTATGATCGGGATCCCCTGGCACATGGCCTCGTTGCACGCGAGTCCCCAAGGTTCCCTGACCGCCGGGGTGGTGACGGAAGGCATCACGAAGACATCAGCCGCGGCGTACACCAGCGGCATTTCCGCAGGCGACAGTCCCTCGACGAGTGACAGACCCAGACCAAAGGATGCCGCCTGCGCGCTCAGCGCGCTCGCGAGCGGGCCGGTGCCGACGATCACGAGACGGACAGGTGGGTTAATGCCCGCCGCCGCATCGACTAGGACGTCCAGGCCCTTCTCCGCAACGAGGCGCGATACAGCCAGCAGTACGCGGTCCTGCCCGAGTCCGAACCGCCGTCGCAGCGATTGGATCTCTGTCGCGTCCACGTGGCGGGAGTACAGCGCATTGTCGACCGCGTTCTCGGCAGAGAAGACCCCCTCCGGGTTCGCGCCCTCTGCGACCACGAACCGCGACACATGCTCCCCGTACGTGACGATGGCGTCCGAGTGCCTGTATAGCCACCGCGTCGCCGGGTGCGACAGCGCATGGAACGCCGAGCGAGGATGCATCCACATACCCGTCCAGAGTACGAACGCGGCGTCGCTCCGGCGAGCTGCGGCATATGTCATGGGCAGTTCGACCCGCCCGCCCATTCCGCAGATGACGACATCGAACTCCGACTCACGGAGTGCGCGCCACAGGCGAGTATTCAATCTGAGTTTGCCCAGCGACAATCCACCGGTGATCGTGGTCCCAGGAAAATGGCCTTCGCTAACACCCAGGTGCGGCTGCCAGTACTCCTCGCCGCCTTGCGAGAAGAAGAGAAACTCTGCGCCCAGTTGCTCGTGCAGTAGCTCGAAGAACGGTGCGCGGTAGTGAGTGGCGAAGTTCGTGACGAAGAGCACTCGAGGTCGACTCATGACCGGCTCCCGAAGACGACATCCCGCACCGCTCCGCCGATGACCCTGGTTACGTCACAGACGAGGAAGCTTGGCTGCGCATACCAGGGGCATGCCAAGCGTGCGAACTGGATCCGGTACCACAAACACCGCGGCGACTTACGCGATCCGAGATGCCACATGACGGTTCGGAGCGACGACCTGCCTGATCGTGTCGGTTCGTTCGCAGCAGGTTCATCCACGGACACGACCACGGTGCGACGATCGACGCAGAGCCTGAATCCCGCTCTCGCCGCGCGGCGTGAGAACTCGTAGTCAGCGGCGTAGTGGGGCAGCCGTGCGCTGTCGTACAGTCCGATGCGCCTAATGACATTGGTCGGTACCAGCGTGCCGCGGCCGGAAAGGACGTCGACATCCAACTCTCGGACTCCGAACTCCTGAACGTCCAGCAGTGGTCGACCAGCCCCAAGGACGCGGTACTTCGCGGTCATCCAGCTCACCCTCACGCCGCCATCGATCACGGTCTGCCCCTCGTCGTCCGCGACAAAAACGGATCCAACGAGGCTGCCGGGCAAGTCGCGAGCTGTCTCGACGAGTCGGGCTATGTAGCCCGGCCCCACACGGGTATCGTCATTCAGTGTCAGCACAAGATCGGAGTCGGCGCATCGCGCCAGTACCCACGCAACGCCCATGTTGACCGCTCCGGTCCACCAAAGGTTCCCGTCGCCCTGCAACACGACGACCGACGGGAACTCTTCCCGCACGGCGACAGCGGTTCCATCCGTCGAACCATCATCAATCACGACTGTTGTCACCGAACGGTAGTACTGCGCTTTCAGCGTGCGCAGGCAGGCTAGCGTCAGTCGACACCGATTGTGAGCCGGGATGACCACGTAGACGCGCGGAGTGCTCATGCCGTGTCGCCTTGTGCCTCGCGAAGGATACTGGTGTGTACCAGGACCGCAAGGCATATGCCGACCAACGTGAGTGAATAGGGATCGAACGAGTACGCTACGCCGTACGCCGCGAGGCCCGCGAGCGTGGCCACGCCGACAGAAGAGACCTCGGCCCATGCGGGTTCGCTGTGCGCAAGCGCACGGGCTCCCTCGCGCAGTTGGACCCAAGCCGCAATCCCCAACCAGACGAGCAGCCCGAGCCCCACAGCTCCGAGTATTGCCAGAGTCATGACGTATAGGTCATGGGGGAACACGGTCACCGTGCGCCCCAGCTCCGGGACGTACGTGTCCCAGTACAGACCAAACCCTCTGCCCGCGATCGGCGACTGTGCGAAGGAGACGAGAGTCGCCTTCCAAAGATCCCAGCGCCAGAGAGCGGTGCCTTGCACGGTGATGGCTGCGCCACCCTGTTCGCTCAGGATGGAGAGGGCGTCAAGCCCGAGGACACCAGCGACAATGCTCGCAACAGCCCCGACGGCGCCTACTCCGAGTGCGAATCCGGTTGCCCGCCTCGTATTCCGGTCCAGGGCCACCAAGATCAGCCCCATCACGACACCCGCCAACCAGACGGATCTATTGGCGTCAGCGAGTATCTCCAGTGCTCCGAACACCGTCACCAGCCACAGGACGCTTCGAGGCCATCGGACGAGTGTGCGGCATCGCCACAGGAGCACGAGGCCTACGAGCAGTCCTAGCGATACCGCGGCCGGGAACATTCGGTGGTCCGGTCCAAGCGCGAAGTCGTTCATGACCAGAACCGCCGGCATAGCAAGAATCGGCAGCGCGACGGCGATGAGGACAAACCAGCGCAGCGCACGCTGTGCCTGCTGTCGTGAGCCGATGCTCACCATCAGACATAGCGGAACGGCTAGCACGAGGTACTGGTGGCGAAACTCCCCCAGTGCCGAAAGACCGAACGTCTGTGCATTGCGAAGCACCGCTATTGCCAGCCAGATACCAAGACACGCCGCCGGCACCAAGAGCCGCCCGAGAAGGTGACGTCCATTCGGCTGCAAGACTCGCAGCAGCATAGCCAGGAGCATCCCGACCATCAGAACGTCCTCCAGCCGAACGCCCCCGCCGAGAGTCGTGATACTCGCATTGAAGCCGGGGATCATCTGGAATACGGTCCACCCGCCCAGAAGCGATAGCACGATCAGCCCGGCGGCGGATGGGGCACGATACGCAAACCATGTCGCCAGCACCAGGCCAATAGGACCGACCACGATGAGCACTTGCCCGCGAGCGAGGAGCACTCCAATCAAGACCGCGCCACAAGTGACAGCAAATGCGGACATCACCAACATGCGATCAGCATGCCGATGCGACTCTTGGCCGAGCCCTGCTAGGGGTCTTGCGGTGCGACCCTGTTTCACTGGCGCCACATCCTTCTGCGTCGACTGGGCGCCCTGTCCCGATGCGGCAGTTCGTGGCCGGAATCAGGTTCTGTCACGTCCCTGCCGTGAGATTCCTCGATGCCCCTGAACGCGACAGTCACCATGGGTGAACCACCGCCCCACCCCTGAAGAGCGAGAGCCCCTTCTCGCGCCCACCATGTCCGTCACTCGGCATGCGTGTTCCGGGCGAACAGCACATTCAGTTGAAGCGTCTCGTCGGTGCCCGGGTGCACGAACCCCGACTGCACGCCGACCGGGCGAAAACCCTGCCCACACATGTAGCCCAGCATCCCTTGAAGATCGGCCTGCCCCTCGTACAGTTCCACAAGCGAGACCTCTAGTTCAACGACCGCCGTGACCGCCAGCACACTTCGGCCCCCGGCAAGAACCTGCCGCTCGTAGCCCTGCACATCAATCTTCACAGCGATAGTCTCAGCGGCCAACTGCTCCCGTGTCAGCAAGTCGTCCAGCCGGCACATTCGTACGGTCTCGGAGCCCGTGTACTCTGACGACGGGGCCGCCTCCAGGTGGAGGGCAGTCATGGGAAGCACAGAACTGCTCACTCGATTGCCGGAGACGTGAACCTCGCACTCTCCCTCCTCTGGACCTAGCGCCACATTCGCACAGTCCCAGCGCGAGTCACGCCTGCAGCGTCTCGCCAACGAGGAGTAGCTGTCCGCCACCGGTTCGACTGAGAGTATGCGCCCACGAAAACCCTCTCGCCTTAGGTCGGTGGCGTACTGCCCGATGTTCGCTCCGACGTCGACGACCAAGCTGACGCCAAGATGCTCAAGGATTCGCTGGCGCCGGCTCTCGTACGATCGAGAGTGCCTGTCCACGTCGAGCCCGAGCCTCCGCAGCGCCGCGCGCACCGGCGTGGTAATCAACCCCATCCTAGCCGCCCCTTCTATTGCAGATTCCACGCAAGTCGAACGGTCTCTCCACGCGATGGCTTCAGAGAATCACACGGCTTACGGCTGCTTCGCAAGCAAGCGGCCTAGATACACCACATGGTGGGACGCGACCGCCGCTCGCTCTCGAGCGCCGATAGCCAGTGCCGAGTCCGACACGCACCTCACGCGCGCGCCGCCACCTCGCATGCAGATTCTATGGCAGCCTCCAGCATCTCGGCTGTATGGGCCCACGTGAACCTCGCCGCCCACTGGACGTTGCGCGCCGCCGACTCCCTCATATGACTGCCGTCCAGACCGCGCAATACATCCGCCAACTCCGCGGGATCGGAGTCATCAACATACACCGCACCCGGCCCTGCTGCCTCCGGAAGTGACGAATTCCGGCAAGTGACTACTGGGCACCCGCACGCCATGGCCTCGAGGATCGGCAGACCAAAGCCTTCGTAGCGCGAAACGTAGACCAGCGCGGCCGCCCCGTTGTAGGCAGCGCGCAGGTCCTCGTCTGAGAGACTCGCTATTCGCACCGTTGCCTCCGGCACCATCATTGCGAGATGCGGCTCGAGCACCGAACGCCCGCCGACCAGCAGAATGCCCGGTGTGTCCTCGTCTGCAAGTTGAGCCAAGGCCTGGAACAACAGCACCGCATTCTTGTAGCCTTCGCGGTGTCCCAAGAACATCACGTACTTGTTCGGCAGGTCAAGGCGAGTCGCTAGATCCCGCGCGTCAGACTCAGGGGCCCTCCGGAAGTCCAGATCGACAGCCGGATAGGCAAGGATTGCGGGCTTGTCCCGACTCTCCGGGCACAGGCGGCGCATGTCAGCCAAGGTGCTTTCCGACAGCGCAGCGTAGGCAGACGCATGGGTGATTGCCGCACGCTTCTCGCGCCACACCGGAAGCGTGAGATTCCACCCCAGTACCTCGGGTGTCATGTCGTAGACGTACAGCATCGACGGGCACCTGGACGGATAGGTGTAGTAGGTGGACACGAACATGCCAGCACCCTCGCTGATGCACGCCGACTCGAGGAGCGCCCTCTGAGAAGCCGAATCGTGGGCGCGGAGCCGCGGGAACGCGCGGTACCGAAACCCCGGGTATCTGGGTGCTGTGCCTCCCCGATCCAGGACCACCACGGAATCGGCAAAACCACTCAGCGACCATTCCTCCATGACCGCAGTCCACAATCGTTTGACGCCGCCACCGAGGAACTCGAACGCGCACCCGTCCAGCACAACCGTTGGCACACAAGCGGGCAGACTCGGGCGGTCATGGCGCTCGCTGCTCGCTCGAATCGTCGCGCCCTGGTCGACGGGCTGAGCGGACAGACGACTACCGATTGCGTGCATGCGCAATCGGTAGAGGCCCACCTCAAAGACCCCACGAGCGAGAGCGACTATGTGCAGAAGAGCGTCTCGAACTTGCTTCAGCAGATGCCGGACCCGCGGGAACTTGCTCCCCGTTCGCAGTCGCAGCAGATGCAGAGATCTCATGCTGGCACTCACTTCGCGTGTCCCAGCCGAGACAGCGTGACCGGAAGCGTGTGTGGAGACCGATGCCTTGTGCGCGCGATGAAGCGGCCCCAGGACTGTGCACACGTCATTCGTGCTACCGATCCTCTCGTGGCCGGGATCCAGGACGCTCGATGGCAATCGCCGCCTGACGCACGTACTTGTAGAACCCCTCCACTCGGCTCACACCCGCCAGTCGAGCGATGACCTCGAGCCAGAAGGACGCCCGCTCCGTGTGCACGTGCACAACCTGGAAGTCGCCGCCGCGAATCACGTGCCATAGACCCAGGGCAAAGACAAAGGACTTGGAGAACGGGAGTGCGAGAATGGGCACCCCCGCCGCTCTCATCTGCGGCTCGTACGTGCCTGGGCTCGCCCCGGTTGCCAAGACGACCGTTTCGACCCCCAGACCCAACAGATCGGGCGCCGCTTGCCTGATCATGACCTCCGCGCCGGAATGCTCAACAGAGTTCAGTACGTGGAGAACCCTCATCGGGCAAGCACCTCTCGGTAGACGCGCTCCCGCTCTGGCACGATGACGCTCTCATGGAATGCGTCATTCACGAGGGAGAAGCCGCCTTTGGAGTAGCGACGCCACGCCTCAGCATCCGACAACAACCAGACGATGGCCTCGGCGATCGCGGCCGGATCGCGAATGTCAGTCAGTACGCCCGCGGCTCCTTCGCCCAACACGTACGAGACGGCCCCCGAGTGCACGCCCGCAATCACCGGCGTGCCCTGAGCCATCGCCTCCACCAGAACCATGCCGAACGACTCCTCGAGCGATGGATGAACAAGGACGTCGACGTCGGACATCAGGCGGCCTAGATCCGATTGAGATGTGTGCCCTACGAAGGTTACTCCTTCGCAGCATCTGTGCGCCCGTGCCCAGGCTTCGGCGTCTTGACCCGGCCCGAACCCATCTCCGCAGAGCAGCAATTCCGCCTCGGGACGTGCTTGCCTTGCCGTCCGAAAGGCCCGCAGAATGGTCTTCCCGTTCTTGAGGCGTCCCCAGGAGGCTGCTACCAGGATGCGGTACCCGGCGCGACTCATTCGCGGGCCAGAGGCGTGCTGCTCGGCCAGCAGCATGTTCGGAACCACGGATACCCTCCCGGTGGCGACCCTCCGTACCTTCTCGAATGTGTTGGGCGAGTTGCAGGTTACTCTCCTCGCGATGCGCAACGCGCGGCGATCCATCAGCAGCCTAACCAGCCTGTAGGGGATACGGGTTCAACCGCAGGATCGTCGGAGCCCAATCACGCACAGAGACAATCGTATCGGGTCGCGCCGCGAGAGCGCCCAATGCGAATTCATAGGTCCAATGCGCCTGAACGATGTCCATCGGATCCAGCCGGACGAACCTCTCTATCGCGGCTCGCTCCGCCTTGAAGAAGTTCCGCGCTCGATGTCGCGCCCTGTATGGACCGAAGTGCATGCGTACTGGTCCGACTTCACGGTAGGCGTCCTCGTCCACGTCAGGCGACAGGGAGTAGACGCAGACCTCGTGGCCAGCCCGAACCAAGGCGACTGCAATCGATGTCACAACGGATCCGCCGAGTCCCTCAGGCAGCCCTTCGCCGCTGAGACCCAGACCCGCAGCCGCGTCGTGGGGATTGATTGGCCCTGCGATTCCGATTCTCATGAGACACCCTCAGGGACGGGGCCGGGAGTCGGGCCGGCCGGGTCCTCCGAGACGCCGATGATCTTGGCCATCAGGTCGGAGACCAGCCGCAGACCATGAGAGACGTCCTCCCCGCGAAGAGTCACGCATTGGTAGCGAGCACCCAACTGCACGGAAAGCCTGGCGTAGCAGTCATTCACAACACCGGGCGGGAACACCTCGACGACATCCTGCAGTACCTTGCTCCAGAGCATGTTGACGAGTCCCGCCCCGTGCATGCCCACAACCACAGAAGCACCCGCGAAGAGTTCGACCTGCTCCTTCAGGGGCATCGTCTCGGCGTACACGACGCGCACACCAAGGCTTCGCAGCATGTCCTCGAGTTCTCCTTCTTCCCGAATGCCGCGCCTCTTTGTTCTCGCGCGCGAAACGTATACGGCGTACGCGCCCCCAGTCGACGGCGATCGAAGTCGGGACAGCGCCGTCACGTCAGCCTCGGGTACGAAGCCCGAGAGGGGTTCGAAAGCCGCGAGTCGGACCACGCCAACCGTCGCCGTACCCGAGGACTCAACAAGCGCCAAGGGCACTCCTGCCTTGGCGCAGGCCAATTCGACGCCATCTCGCACGTATTCCGGAGCTTCGGATGCCACCAGCACCTGAATGGAGCCCTTCCACCGAAGCACATGGCACAGCGAGGGCAGAACCTCAGCAATGAAGTGGTAGTACCCGGTGTTCCCGGCCACGAAGACCGGTCCAGAAGTGTGAACCATGCTTCCTGACCCTGCGATGTCAACGACACTTCCCCAACCCAGCAATCTCTGCACGGAGCCCACACTCTCAACAAGGACATGACCTTGCGGCGTCCAAATGACACCGGTGTGGGGAGAGGCGACCACGTCGGTCAGCTCGTATAGGTACCTGTCTCCGTAGCTGCACTGCTTCCGGAACCACTCCGGGAGTTCGTCAAGGCCCGAGTAGTGCTCCACGTGGCCCCGACTCAGCCTCTCGGATTCTGCGACATGTTCGGCCAAGGCTGGATCCCATGCTCGCTCAGGTATCGACCGCACCAACCCGTCAGGAAGGCCGCCCGCAACCTTCCCAAGCAGCATCCTGCTGAGGACGCGGTGCATGCGGTACGTGACCTTGGCAAGCACTCTCTTCACAGATCCTCTCGGCAATCTCATGAGCCGCTGCCCGCATCACTCCGAGGGCCGCCGGTGAGATCGGTGCCAGCCGACGAGACGAGCACGTTCCCCGACATGTGCGCCGCAATGCGCACCACGGTGGACACGAATCCTGATTTGGGCGGAGCGCCCGTGCGTTCGTGAATCGCTATGAAGACTCGGCCATGCCCCAGCCGCAGACCCAGGAAGCCAAGTATCAGCGCGCCGGTGGCGACTTGCGTGAGGAGGGTCGCCACCTCGGGCACGGCGAGCCGTGTGCCGAGCACCGACTCGCAGTAGAGGGCCGCCCCCACGCAGACCCCGCACAGAAGTCCCGGCACGTACGCGCGTACGTTCTCGCTGGCGGGCACCTCGAATAGGACGCCGACCCTCGTCGCGTAGGCGGCGTGCATCAGCACTTCGGAGATTGCGAATGCCAGCGCGTAGCCTACGAGACCGAACGGTGACAGCCCCACCAGGAGCGACACGAAGATGATAAGCCTGGCGATGTTCATCACCACCTTGTCTCTCAGGTGCGCCGTCGCCTCCATCGTCACGCCCCCGAAGTGTGACAACATGGATGCCGCCGAGGCTACGGCGGCGATCCTCATGACGGGGACCGACGCTCCCCACTGGGGGCCGAGCAGGACGGCGATAATCTCTCGCGCCGCACCGGACATCCCGAACGCTATGGGGAGACCGATTCCGGCGAAGACCGTGATCACCGACAGATACGCCTTGCGCAACCGGACGGTATCGGCTTGGACCCGACTGAACGAAGGCAACAGCACGCTCGAGAGACTCGTGCTCATATAGTACATCGGCAGGGCCGTCAGATTCTGGGCCCGAGAGTAGTAGCCAAGCGAGGTGGATCCGCCCAGGCGGCCCACGACCATGGTGTCCAGATTCCCATTGACGAACTCCAGAAACGAGATGACCGAGACGGTGGAGCCGAACCCCAGCATCTCTCCGTAGGGCCTCCAGGACAACACAGGGATCGCCCTCGGCCGGGCGAGCGCGTTGTACGCGATGCTTGAGATCAACCTCTGGCAGAACGCGGCCACGACCAGGCTCCACACGCCGTAGCCTGACAGAGCCATGAACACACCCACGCCAGCGTAGCCCAGGATGTAGGCGCCGATATCGGAGATCGCGATCGCGCGAAAGCGCATCTGGCGTTGGAGGATCGCGCCCGCCACGTTTGATGTGCCGCCGACCAGGAAGGTCAGACCCATGACGCGCAACACCAGAGTCAACTCTGCGGACTTGAACGTCACGGCGACGAATGGCGCGGCCACCCAGACGAAGGCAGAGAACGCCGCGCCGACCAGCACCGACGCCCACAGCCCTGCGGCGACGTGCTCGCGTGTCAGCACTCGACGCTGGACGACAGCCTGACCGATGCCCATCTGTGCAAAGTACGAGCCCAAGCTGAGGACCACACCGGCCATCGCAACGAGCCCGAACGCCGAAGGTGCGAGCACTCTCGCGAGGATCGCAGTGACGAAAATCTGAAGCCCCGCGTTGATGAACGTCGAAAGATAGCTCCACTTGGCGCCGCGAAGAGTCTTCGCAGTCAGGCCCTCGGGCGCGGGCTGCAGAGGATCATCCACAAGGCTCACGCCTCCACCGGACCGGCTCCCGCCCTAGAATGCGAACCACCCGAACCAGCCGTTCAGAACGAACATGACCGCAGACAGCACCAGGACGACAGTGACGAACACGACCAGCCCGAGCTTCCACCCGGAAAGCCGCCCGAGCAACCCGCGCGACCCGCGCTCCTCCGGCATCGTGAACTCGCGGGCGCGATGCTCCGCCGGCTCCACTTCGAGAGTGCTCCGCGCACCCGAGTCAGCCGTCTTCGAGCCACCTCTCGAGCCCGACCCCCCGTAGTACTCCGAGTAGTACCCGCCGTAGTAGCCCCCGAACCCGTGCCGTCCGCCGCGCGACTCGTCCAGTCCCCACACGACGACGCCGAGGATCCGCGCGCCGACCTTGTCGAGTATGTCGCGGGCGTTGGCCGCGGCCGGGTGGGTCGAGACGCCGGCGCGCGTGACCACCGGGACTCCGTCGGTCCAGCGCGCGGTCGCGGCAGCGTCGGCGACCGCCAGCAGCGGCGGCGAGTCGACGACGATCCAGTCGTGGTCGGCCTTGAGCCTTGCGATTAGGTCGGTCATCGACTGAGAGCCGAGCAGTTCGGAGGGGTTCGGTGGCATCTTGCCCGGCGTCAGCACCCTCAGGTTCTTGTCGCCGGTCTCCTGCAGCGCGGCCTCGAGCGACGCCCGCCCTGCGAGCACGTCGGAAAGCCCCAGCTGGTTGTCCACGTCGAAGAACTGCTCGGTGGTGGGCCAGCGGAAGTCGCAGTTCAGCAGCGCGACCCTCGCGCCCGCCATCGCAAGGCTCGCGGCCAGGTTGGCCGACACCGTGGACTTGCCCTCGCCCGGCGCGGCGGAGGTAACGAGCACCGTCTTGATGTCGTGCTCAAAGTTCACGCAGTCGATGCTGTTGCGCAGGCCGCGGTGGGCCTCAGCCGCGCGCGAACCGGGGTCCTGCACGATGGTGAGCCGGCGCGCCTCTCCGTCCTTGAACTGCACGGTCGGGATGGTGCCGAGCACCGGCGTGCCGAACAGCCCCTGCGCCTCCTCGGCCGACTTGAACGTGTTGAGTTCGCGCGACCACACCGAGAACTCGATCCCGAGAGCGTCAGCGGTCGCGATTGCACATGGGTCCGCAGTGGTCACTGACTTCCCTCCGCAAGCCACCACGCCACCGTCCGCGCGATACCCTCGTCGAACGGGACGCTCGCCCTCCAACCGAATTCCTCGCGAGCCCGCGACACGTCCAGCATCCTGCGCGGCTGCCCATTGGGTTTGGTGCTGTCCCATACGATCTCACCGGCGAAGCCGGTGCGCCTGGCTATGAGCGCGGCCAGGTCCCGCATGCCGATCTCCATGCCGCTGCCGAGGTTGACCGGCTCCGCCCCGTCGAAGCGTTCGGCGGCGTCGACAATGCCGCGCGCGCAGTCCTCGACGAACAGGAACTCGCGCGTCGGCGAGCCATCGCCCCACAGCACGACCTGCTGCGCGCCCGCGTCTCTGGCTTCAACCATCTTGCGGATCATCGACGGGATCACGTGTCCTGTCTCCAGATCGAAGTTGTCGCGCGGTCCGTAGAGGTTGACCGGCAACAGGTAGATGCCATTGAACCCGTACTGCTGCCGGTAGCTCTGCAGCTGCACGAGCATCATTTTCTTGGCCAGGCCGTAGGGGGGCGTTGGTCTCCTCGGGGTAGCCCATCCACAGGTCCGCCTCCCGAAACGGCACCGGCGTGAACTTCGGGTAGGCGCACACCGTGCCGAGCGCCACGAACTTCTCCACGCCTGCGAGCCGGGCCTGCTCGATGAGCTGGATGCCCATCATCGCGTTGTCGTAGAAGAAGCGGCCCGGGTTCGCCCGGTTCGCGCCGATGCCGCCCACCACTGCGGCCAGATGGATGACGACGTGGGGGCGCGCGTCGGCAAGCATCCGATCGATGGCCTCGCGACTCACCAGATCGTAGTCCCGGTGGTCGGGGACGAACACGTCCGTCGCGCCGCGACGCTCGAGCTCCTGTACCAGGAACGAGCCCACGAAGCCGGCGCCTCCCGTCACGCAGACGCGTTTGTCGCGCCAGTAGCCGCTCATCGATCCCCCCTCTAGAACGCGAACCACCCGAGCCAGGCGTTCAACAGCAGCAGCACTACGCTGAACACCACGACCACCGCGGTGAACGCGGCCAACCCCAGCCGCCAGCCGGTGGGCCATGCGCGCATCCCTCGCCGCGAGCCGCGCTCGTCCGGCATCGTGAATTCGCGCGGGCCCTCGGTCGCCGAGACGTCGAGGGTGCCCCTCGCTCCCGAGTCGGCCTGCTTCCCGCCGTAGTACTCGGAGTAGTAGCCGCCGTAGTAGCCGCCGTATCCGTGGCTCCCGCCGTGGGATTCGTCGAGGCCCCATACCACCACTCCGAGGATCCGGGCGCCCACCTTGTCGAGGATGTCACGCCCGTTGGTGGCCGTCGGGTGCGTGGAGACGCCCGCGCGTGTGACCACGAGCACGCCGTCGGTCCACCGCGCGGACGCGGCTGCGTCGGCCACCGCCAGCAACGGCGGCGAGTCAACGATAATCCAGTCGTGCGTCTCCTTCAGGGACCCGACGAGATCGACCATCTTCTGCGAGCCGAGCAGTTCCGACGGGTTCGGCGGCATGGTGCCGGGGGTGAGCACCACGAGGTTACCGCCGCTGGTCGACTGCAGCGCCGCTTCGAGCGACATGCGGCCCGCAAGCACGTCGGACAGCCCGATGTGGTTGTCCACATCGAAGAACTCGTCGGTCGTGGGGCGGCGGAAGTCGCAGTTGAGCAGCACGACCTTCGAGCCCGCCATCGCAAGGCTGACAGCCAGGTTGGCGGACACCGTCGACTTGCCCTCACCAGGTGCGGCAGAGGTGACCAGCACGGTCTTGATGTCGCGTTCGAAGTTGACGAACTCGATGCTGTTGCGCAGCCCGCGATAGGCCTCGGCCGCGCGCGAGCCGGGTCGCTCCACGATCGTGAGGCGACGCTTCTCATCCGGCCCCATCTGCTCGCCCGGGATGTTGCCGAGGACCGGCGCACCGAAGAGCTTCTGGGCCTCCTCGGTCGACTTGATGGTGTTGTCCATGTACTCGGCCAGGAACGCGATGCCGAGCCCGAAGACGAGTCCTGCCGCCAGCCCCAGAGCGCCGTTGCGCGACGGATTCGGGGAGACACGGCCCGGCTCGATCGCCGCCGATTCCACAACGCTGCCCGAGCCGACCGCCAGCTGCTCGCTCACTTTGAGCGTTTCCGCGTTCTGGGCAAGCGTCGCGTACAAGTTGGTGGCGATCTGCAGCTGCGCGACCAGCTCCTTGTTGTTGCTCGCGTCGCCCGCCGACCCGAGGCGCGAGCCCAGGTCCAGAATCTTCGCCCTGACGTCGGCGAGCTGCCGCTGCGTGCTCGCGATCTGGGAGCGGATGCTTGCGAGCTTCACGGCGTTCGTCTCGTTCTGCTCGTCCGCGCTGAGCCGGACGAGCGTGTCCATGAGCGTCTCCTGCTGGGATACCGCGTCCCCGAGCTGCCTCTGCAGATCGCTGCTGCCCGGCCCGTTCATCTTCTTGCCGAGGTCGAGGATCTCGAGCTTCGCCTCGCTCAGACGGGCATCGACCTCGTCCAACGCGTTCGTTATGCTGGCGCGCTTCTGGTCGCGGGACCATTCCACGTACACGCCCGCCAGCGCGTTCGCGATCTCAGCAGCGCGCTGCGGTGTGGAATCGGTGACCGACAGCGTCACGAGGTTCGTCTGGGCGACGGCGGCGACGGTCACTTGGCCCATCAACGCGTCCGGGATCGTTCGGAGGTCGAGCTTGCGGATGACGCGCTCCGCCAGCGGTCGCAACTGCATCAGTTCTGCCTCCGTCTGGAGCCCACGCTCGGGGTCCGCATAGCCCGCAAAGGCGGCTGCGCCCGCGAGCGTGGCCCCTGTGTCCTGCTCGCTGATGAGAATGGTCGCGACGCCCTGGTATACCGATGCCTGACTCCGGCTCACCACGACGGCTGTCGCCGTCACCACGACCACCGCGGTGATGATCAGCCACTTCCGGATCCAGATTACGCGCAGGTAGTCCTTGAGTTCCACGGCGCTACGACTTCCCCCAGCTCGGTCGCGAACAGTGCAGGGAGCATACTACATGCCCGCGGCGGAGCATCCAAGAGACGCCCCACGCGGAGACTCCTCGTTCGCACTATCATCCAAGACGGACCCGATGCCATTCTCGAAGACATGAGAGGAACATGGCCCCCGACCCCCGTTCCGGACACCGGCGCGCCGAGTTCTACCTCCTTGACCACGCGCACACCGCGGCGCTGATCGCGTGCGCCCTCGACGCGTCCGATCCTCGGATGGAGGCGGATCTGCGCGAGGCGCTCGCACGCACAACTGACTGGGACGGACTCGCCAATACGGCACTCCGACACGGCATGGCGGGGATCCTCTACCGGCGCGTCGCCGGCACGTGCCCAGACGCCGTTCCCACGGCCGTTCTCGAGTCGTGGCGAGCCCGCTCTGCCCATGTTGCCGTGCGGTCCTTGCGCATGCAGCGTGCCCTGGTGGCGTTACTGGACGCGCTCGCTGCGGCCGGGGTGCCCGCACTTACGTTCAAGGGCGCCGCCATCTCCGAGCAGCTGTATGGCGACTCGACGGTGCGTTACTTCACGGACCTGGACGTACTCGTACGCCCCGCGTCCGTACCTGCGGCTCGCAATGTGGCGATCGCACTGGGCTACGAAGACGTGCATCCGTTCGAAGACGTCGGCGCATCCTTCGAAGGTATCCTGGAAGGCGAGCAGGAGATCGCCCTCGTGCACCCCGTGAGCGGACTGCTGGTCGAGGTGCACTGGAGGATCGGTCCGCGGTTTGCGGAGGACTCGCTCCTAGCCGATGAGCTCTTCGAACGCGCCGGCTCGGTCGGGATCCTTGGCCGTCAGGTGGAATGTCTGGGACCGTGGGACACCGCGTTGGCTTTGGCGGTGCATGCGGGCACACACGAATGGGGCAGGCTCGAGGACGTCGCCGCTCTGTGCGCCGCCTTGACGAATGTGGACGACGCCGAGGCCTCTGGCTTGGAGGCCCTGGCGTCGGCGAGCGGCTGCGTGCGGCGCTTGCACATCGGCGTGTTGCTGGTGGCGACCCTCACGCAGGCGCCATTGCCGAGCAGCCTCGAACTTGCGGCACGATCCGACCGCACTGCTCGGCGGCTGGCGAACGTGGCCACAGCACGTCTCGTCGCCTCGCTTGCCGATTCCGCGGACTTCGACCACGATAGCCCCCTCAAGCGGGTCCGAAGGACGCTGTGGGAGGCTCGGAGTCTCGATTCCCGTCGTGCCACGGTGCACTATGCGTGGCGCCGCCTGCTCGTGCCGGTGGTGATCGATCGTCCGGAGATGCCAGCGTCGGCCGAGGGAGCCTTGGGCGCGTTGATGACCCAGGTTCGCCGGCAGAGACGGCTCTGGCGTCGCAGGTAGGGCCGAATCAGCCCTGGTAGGCGCGAGCCTGGACCTCGTACATCTTCGCGTAGCGTCCGTTGAGCGCAACAAGCTCGTCGTGCGTGCCGCTCTCGATGATGCGGCCACGGTCGAGTATGTAGATCCGGTCGGCGCCGCGCACGGTCGAGAATCGGTGGCTTATCAGGACCACGGCGCGGTCACGTGCGAGTTCCCTGATGCGTTCGAACACCCGCGCCTCGGCCTCGGGGTCGAGTGCGCTGGTGGGCTCGTCGAAGACGAGGATCTGGGCGTCGCGCACGAACGCGCGTGCGAGCGCCACCTTCTGCCACTCGCCATGGCTGAGCTCCTCCCCCTCGTCGAACCACTTGCCGAGCTCGGTATCGTAGCCGCTTGGCAGCGCCATGATGGTCTCGTGGACCCCCGCATCTCGCGCAGCGGCCTCGATCGCCGGGTCTGCGGGGGACAGCGCGACGTTGCCCACACGGATGTTCTCGCGCGCCGTGAACTGGTACATGGCGAAGTCCTGGAGGACGAAACTCGCGTGCCGCCTCAGCTCGTCGACGTCGAACTCGCGCAGGTCGACACCATCGAGCGTGACGGTGCCCGAGGTCGGGTCATAGAGGCGGCAGAGCAGCTTCACCAGCGTCGTCTTCCCCGAGCCGTTGGGCCCGACGAGCGCTACTACCTCGCCTGGGCGGATCGCGAGCGAGATGTCCCGGAGCGCCGTCCGGGTCGTGTCCGGGTAGGCGAAGTCCACCGACGAGAACCGCAGACCGTCGGTCATGGGCCGCGGGACGGGCCGAGGATCGCGTGCCGGCAGCACGCGCGGTTCCAGGTCCATGAACTCGTGGAAGCTGGTCAGGAAGAGGTTGTCTTCGTAGAGGCCGGCCAGACCGGAGAGCACCTGCTGGATGGCCCCAAGGCCGGTCTGGAAGGCCTGGTAGTACATGACCATCGACCCGATCGTGATCGCGCCGACGATGGTCTGCCACGCGAGGGAGGCGAACGTCGCGAAGACCGCCAGCACCGCCGCCGTGCTGCCGACGACGTCTGCGGTCGCGCGGCGCTTGGCGAGACCCAGGCGCTCCGCTCGTAGCGTAGTCCTGAGATCGCGGAACAGACCGCGAAGGAACGGCCCCAGACCCAGAAGTCGCACCTCGGCGGCGTGGGTGCCGTCGGTGAGCAGCCAGTGAAGGTACCACGCTCGGCGCTCCGTGGACGTCTGTTCGCGCGCCCACCGATAGAGGCGGCCGGAGTGGCGCGCGCGGAGCAATGCCCCGGGCAGTGCGGCAGCGATCACCACGAGTGCCATGAGCCAACTGAACGAGAACAGGAGCCCGGCTACCGCCAAGACCGACACTGCTCCCTGCAGAGTGCCCAGCAGGTCGGTCACGATCTGCATCGGGCGAGAAGGAGCTTCGGCCTGCGCATGGTGGAGCACGTCGTAGTACCTGGAGTTCTCGTAGTACTCAAGGTCGACGGCGACTGACTTCGCATGGATGAGGTCGCTCACATGATCCGTGACAACCTGCCCCATGGCCTCGGCGGCAAGCGCGCCCAGTGACTTCAACAGCGCTGCCGAGATGCCGACGAGTGCCGCGAGCGCGATGTAGAGCCCGACCTGACGAAGGGCCGCCGCCTGGTCCGTCGAGGTGATCCCCACGGCGACGGCGTCGACGATGAGCTTGACCAGGTACAGCGACACAAGTGGAAGGAACCCTTGCACGACGGCGACGGTGAGGTTCAGCACCGTCCAGCCCGGTGCGCTGTTCCACACGAGCCTCACCGCGTCCACGACGCGCAGGATGTCCCGTACCCTCGGGGCGGTGCGTCGTTCGGGCAACCCCGATCTCCCTCCGTCTCACACCCGTCGTACGGTAGTATGCGTCGTACGGTAGTATGCCGATGATCGCCGCGGATTCATAATGGCGGTCGCCGGATCGCCGCCGACAAAGGGGTCCCGAATTGACCGACGGATACGTCACTCACGCCCGCGGGACAGACGAGCTCTTCTCCGCCGTCCTCGACCGTAGCATTCCATTCCGCTTCATGGCTCGCGGGCACAGCATGCACCCTTTCATCAGGGACGCCGACGTGATTATTGTGTCACCGCTGGGAGGACGCAGGCCGCGCGTGGGCGACGTGGTGGCCTTTCTCAGCAGCGATGCCAGGCTGGTGATCCACCGGGTCGTCGCAAGAACGAGCTCCCAGCGCGACACTGCTGCTGCTTACCTGATCCGCGGCGACAACTGCTCGAAGGCCGATGGGCGTGTGAAGCCCGAGGCGGTACTGGGCGTCGTGACGCGTGTCGAGCGCGCCGGACGACCCAGAGGCTTCTTGGCTGGGCCCGGTGCCGCAGCCCTCGCCTTCCTGTCACGCACAGGCGCTCTGCGCTTTGCGACCGGGTGCGCAGGCTTGCCACGACGCGCGGCTGGCGCCGCGCTCAGGCAGCTCCAGCGAACGCAGTCCTATCGGCGTGCCCTGCGTCGTCTGGGTCCCTCCTTCGCCATCGAACCCGCGAGTCCGGCCGACGAGGCTGAGCTCATGCGGCGCTTCGGTTTGCGCGCGGACCTGCGACCGCGTGAGGATGACACGTCGGTCACCGCTTTCGTAGCCCGCGTGGGGAGTGAGGCGGGCCGGGTCGTCGGGTTTGTCGAGCTCGTCCGCCGAGACGCGAGTGACGTGCCGTTCGATGGCGCCTGGATCCACTCGACAATGGTTGCGACGCCATATCGAGGAATGGGTATCGCGGAGATGCTTCTGCAGCGAGCCATCGCTGCTGCCCGTGACTTCGGGGAAGTGGAGCTCCGCTTGAGCGTCTTCGCTGACAACGCGCCGGCGGTGGGTCTGTACCGCAAGCTGGGCTTCGAGCGCGACATGTCGCCGTTGCTCGCCGAGCGCCTCGAATCAGAGGAGCACCCAGGCGGCCGCCACTTAGTCGCCTTCCGTGTCTCCTTGGCGCAAAGTGGAGCCGACGCCGCCGACAAAGGGGTTCCGAGGTGACCGACGGGTATGTCTCCCGTGTTGGCGGGGCAGAGCTGCCACACGAACACCGCCGCTACTACGCCATCGGCGGCATGACCGTGCGTGTCGACGCCGACCTGGCCATCGAAGAACGCACATTCGCCCAGAAGTTCGCCCAGTTCGAGGTGCCCGGCCCGGGTGCCGACACACTCACGATCCACCACCATTTCGAGCTGCCCGACCTCCAGGGCGAGGACCTCGGCGAGCTCGTGTACCGCAAGGCGCCTTGGGCCGTCTACCGCAAGGGCAAGTCCTGGATCTACCTGGGCATCTCGCCGATAGACGGCGATCAACACATCTACCAGGTAGCCGTCTTCAACGACGACCACACCCATCTGCACGTATACCATGACGCCGCGGCCGCGCAGACGTGGCGCGAGGGCAAGGCAACGTCGCTCACAATGTTCCCCAGCGATCAGATCATGCTGGCGCGCGTGCTCGCTGACCGCAAAGGCTGCTACCTGCACTCGGGTGGCGTGGTGCTGAACGGTCGCGGCCTGCTGTTCGTGGGCCACTCGGAGGCTGGCAAGTCGACCGTGATGAAGATGTTCGAAGGCGTCGGCGAGGTGCTCTGCGACGACCGCAACATCGTGCGCCGCGAGCCCGGTGGTGGTTTCCGCGTGTACGGCACCTGGAGCCACGGCGAGGTGCCCATCGTCTCGGCGGCCGACTCGCCGCTCGCGGCGCTCCTCTTCCTCCGCAAATCCAAGGAGAACCGGATCGACCTGCTGTCTGACCGCGCGGCCGTCCGCCACGAACTTCTGGGCACGATCATCAAGCCGCTCGTCACCGCCGACTGGTGGGAGAAGTCGCTGGACACCATCGAGCACATCACGCGCGAAGTGCCGTGCTACGAGATGCGCTTCGACAGGAGCGGCGCGATCGTGCCGCTGGTCGAAGCCTTGGCAGCGAAAGCGATGACCGCGCGATGACCGCCTACGTGGTTCGTCGCACTGCGGGCGAGCATCCGTTGTGGCAACGGCACGGGCTTGTGTTCGGGAGCCTCGACATCGAACTCACAGAACGCTGCAACAACGACTGCATGCACTGCTACATCTGCCTGCCGGAGCACGACGAGGAGGCGCGTCGGCGGGAGATGAGCACGGCCGAGGTACAGGCGTTGCTGACCGAGGCCGCCGCACTCGGCGCTCTGTCGGTACGGCTCACCGGCGGTGAGCCGCTACTCCGAGGCGACTTCGAAGAGCTGTACTTGTTCGCGCGCCGGTCGGGTCTTAAGGTCACGCTCTTCACGAATGCCCGGGGCGTCACCCCTCAGATCGCTGAGCTGTTGGCGCGCGTGCCACCGCTCAGGCCCGTCGAGGTGACTGTCTACGGCATGAGCGCCGCCACCTACGAGAGGGCGACGCGACGCCGCGGTTCGTACGACGAGTTCCGCCGCGGCGTCAAGCTCTTGCAGGAGAGTGGTGTCCCTTTCGTGGTCAAGGCAGCCCTGTTGCCCGGAATGGCCGGGGAAGTCGCTGAGTTCGAAGAATGGGCAGCAACCCTGCCGGCCATGGACGGGCCTCCAAATTACTCGATGTTCTTCGACTTGCGGGGGCGGCGTGACTCCGAGCGACGGAACGAGACGATCCGCGGCCTGCGTCTCTCGCCGGCGGATGGCGTGCGCTTCCTCACCCGCGATCGCAAGCGTTACGTAAAGCAGCTGCGCGAGTTCTGCGCCAAGTTCACGCGCCCGCCAGGTGACGAGCTGTTCTCATGCGGTGCTGGACTCGGCGCCTGCGTGGATGCCTACGGGATCGTGCAGCCCTGCATGGGACTGCGCGCGCCTGAGACCGTAGTTCCGTTGCGGAACGAGACGGGGGGGGAGGGCGGGGCTGGCTCCGTCGCTGCGTTCGACGCCACCCGGCTGCGGTACGCACTCACGGAGGCCTTCCCACGGCTGCGCGAGATGCGCGCCACCAACCCCGAGTACCTGCGCCGCTGCGCGCGTTGCTTCCTCAAGGGACTCTGCGAGCAGTGCCCGGCCAAATCCTGGGCAGAGAGCGGTACGCTCGACACCCCTGTGGAGTACCTGTGTGAGGTCGCGCACGAGCAGGCGCGCGACCTGGGAATGCTGGAGCCGGGCGAACACGGCTGGGAAATCGAAGACTGGAAAGGCAGGGTGGAGCGCATATGAGCGTCTCTGCGGAGACTGTGTACATTCCGTCGGACGACGTCGTGGCTCGCGAGATCGAGGGCGAAATCATCATCGTACCGCTGGTCGCCGGCATCGGCGGCGTCGATGACGAACTGTTCACACTGAACGAGACCGGCAGGGCCATCTGGAGCAAGCTCGACGGGCACCGCACCTTGGCCGACGTTGTGGCAGAGATGGCTGCGGAGTTCGCGGCGGAGGACGACGAGATCGAGCGCGACGTAGTCGGTCTGGTCACCGAGCTCATCGAGCGCAGGATGCTGGTCGCCGTCTGAGACCTGGGTCGCCGACGCCGGGCGCGATGCTCACCTACTGTGGACGGAGTTGCGGGTAGTGGACTTCAGCGAACGCGACGAGGCCTGCCCACGGACAGGATGCCCGGCGTCATGCGCTTGGGCACGCCGCCGGTCCGGGCACGACGAGGGCGAGACCGCGATGCTGCTCTCCGAGGCAGGGCCGATCCGGCTCGCCGTCGCGTCCGTCGACCTCGGTCGCGAGCTCGCTGCCCGAGGCAGACTGCGGTTCGTAGCCTCGAGCACATGTATGTATCCCGCGGTGCGCCCCGGCGATGTCCTTGCCGTGGCACCGCGAACTGCGAGTGAGGTCGCGGTCGGCGACGTGCTCATCTTCCGCCGCGGCATGAGTCTCTTCGCTCACAGGGCAGTGGAGGTGGAGCAGAAGCAGGGCCGGATCTTCGTCGTCACGCAGCCAGACCGCTCTTCGACGCCCGACAGCGAGGTAGTGTGGGAGGAGGACATACTCGGCATCGCGTCTTCTGCCGTGCGCCATGGACACCGGGTCTGCTTGGATGTCATGCGCGATGGGCATGGCGTGGTCCGCAGGGGTCTGCTCGCGACGAAACTGAGAACCATCGAGTGCGAGACGCACCTACGCAGTGCGGCCATCACCGCACTCGGGCGTCTGCAGTCGCAGCCCGCCTATAGTGACGTGGTGCGGAGGCTCGTCGCCACGCGGCTGGCCAGAGTCGAGTATCGCGTCCGGCTGCCGCTTGCCGCTGGCCGTTCGCGCACGCTGTTTCGCGAACTGTCTGTCGAGGAGGCCATGAATGGGGGACTGGCGGACGTGGCCGCTCACCCGGACGGTGTGCACTGGACGCTCGCCGCGACGCTGCCGTCCCACGACCGGCCCATCGGACTTGTAACCTATGCGTGGCGGCCGCCCGAGTGCCCTTTCCCGGGGTGGTCGCTGGAGGGTGACTTCGTGCGCGCTCGGTACCGCGGAATGGGCCTCGAACAGCGACTCATCGCGCAGGCGACCCGGGTCCTCGAGGCGCTGCACGAAGACCTGGGCCGGTCAACCCTTGGGGAGGGCACCCTGTAAGCCAGCCATTCGGGCAGCCGGCAGACCGAGCCCGATCTGCTCTGTCGGGCAGGCTCAAGGAGCGTCGCCGCTCCACATACCGGGACATAGCCGAGGGGTCGTATCACGACGTTGCCGCCCGAACCCACGCGCGGCAACGCGGAATTGCGGTTCAGCCTTCACGACACGGCATGAAAGGCCCGTGCCTACAAGGCAGATCCAAGGCTCACGAGGAACAACGGCCGGAACTCAGGAGGTCCCGAGGAGGCTACAACTAACCCCACCAACTTTACACTGCGGTCCAGCCGCGAGGGGGCCATTAGTACCCGAAATCTTGCAGGCAAGCAACACCGCCTCCTCAGGCTGGCTGCGCGCGATCACAACCAGCTCGGGCTTGCTCCAGCGCCTTCTAGTCTGATCGTCCATAGCCCCCACCCTTCGGATGCGTGACGCTCTACCTATACCCGCTTACGGTACATCTATTGCGTCTACGTTTGTAGTGTAGCGCGCCTTCTCCGCCCGCGTCTACGTGCTCCGCAGGTCCTGCACGTGTCTCGGTGCCTCAGAGCGTGGGACGAATACCCGGGTCAGATGTCGCTTGTGGAGCAGGCCCCACGGACGACGTCTTCGTCGGCCGGCGCAGGCGGGACGGCAGGAGCAACCGGTGCGGACCGCGGCAGGTGGGCTCGCGGCGTTCGCGTGACGCTGACCCTGGAGCACTCGGCCGTCCTTGCCCTGATGCACGATGTTGGCGATTATGGGTTCGCCCGCACCGTTCGCTGCCGGGGTCGTACGCGCGGCATGCGACGGCGCATAATCATACGGCTGGGAGCCCCACCACCCCCGGAAGGAGATCCCGTGGCCGACGCGCTCGAAATCCAGCGGTTCCCCCTCTGGGACAAGCTCATGAAGCGCCACCGACCCATCTCCTTCGATCTGGAGGTCACGGCGCGCTGCAACAACGACTGCCGGCACTGTTACATCAACCTGCCCGCCGGTGACCGCGCCGCCCGCACGGCCGAGCTCACGGCGCCTGAGATCCTGGACATCGCCCGCCAGGCCGCGGACATGGGCGCCGTATGGTGCCTGCTCACCGGCGGAGAACCGTTGCTGCGCGACGACTTCGCCGAGCTCTACCTCGGCCTCAAGCGCCTCGGCCTGCTGCTTTCCCTCTTCACCAACGCCTGCCTGGTCACGCCGGAGCACGTGGAACTCTTCCGCCGCTACCCGCCGCGCGACATCGAGGTGACCGTGTACGGAGCGACGCGCGAGACCTATGAGGCAGTCACCCGCCGCCCAGGCTCCTACGATGCGTTCATTCGCGGACTCGACCTCCTGCTCGCGAGCGGGGTCAAGGTTCGCCTCAAGGCCATGGTACTGCGCTCGAACGCGCACGAGATCGACCAGATCTCGCGCTTCTGCCGCGAGCGCACCAAGGACTACTATCGCTTCGACCCCCTTCTGCACTTGCGCTACGACGGTGATCCCGTCCGCAACGCGGAGATCCGCGCCGAGCGCATGTCGCCGGAGGAGATCGTCGCGGTGGAGCGGGCAGATGAGAAGCGCTTCGGCGCGCTGCAGAAAGGCTGCGCTGCCGGAAGGCTCATCAAGCCGGAGCTTGAGCACTACGGCTGCGACCACCTCTTCCACTGCGGCGCTGGCAATGGCAGTTTCACCGTCGGCTACGACGGCACGTTCCGCCTCTGCAGCTCCCTGTGGCACCCCGACACCGTCTACGATCTGCGCGCCGGCACGCTGCGCCAAGCATGGGAGGAGCTGGTGCCTCGCGTTCGGGATCTGCGCGGCGCCGACCCCGTGTTCCTCGAACGGTGCCGCAGGTGCGAGCTCATCAACCTCTGCCTGTGGTGTCCGGCGCACGCCGCCCTCGAGACGGGTCGGATGGACGCTTGGGTGGAGTACTTCTGCGACGTAGCACATGCCCGGGCGGAAGCACTCGGTCACCCAACTGGACGGTAGGGGCCACGGCCGCCGAAGCTACCTCCGGCCTTCTCGCAACGCAGCGGGCGGACCAAGGCGGGATCTGGACCGGAGAACACACCGGTGGCGGGGCATCCAAAACCGGACGCCCCGCCACCGTGAGTTGCGACTCCTCGCGTCTGGATGACGCGACAGACTACTTGAATGTGCTGAGGAACCAGTAGTTGTGGCTCGGCAAGATCTTGCGGTATGCCGTGACGGTTCCGAGCACCGAGGGACGCGTCCCGCCCGTGAGCTTGACTTTGATCGTACGGGTGTTCCAGTTGGCGAAGTGGCTGAGCACCGTCAGCCTCTTGTAGCCGCCGGTCGCGATGCCCGCCAACAGCGACTGATGTGCGATCTGCTCGCTCATGGCGGTGCTGACGACCGAGGACGTGATCCCTGCCGGGATGGTTACTGGCGAGATGCCGCCCGCGCTGCTGCCGCGCGTCATGGAGTAGAAGAACCACTTGCCGTTGCCGCGGTGCATCACCAGAACGCCGTTGATGACCGCACCGCCGCGGGTGTGGACCGAGACCGGGATCTCGACCTTTGCGGTCCACCCGTTCTTGTGGATGCTACCGAAGGTGATGTAGCTGATCCAAGAGTTGTAGGCGCGGTTCGTGCCGAGAAGAAGACCGATCATCTCCTGCGAGGCGACCTGCTCCCGCAGCATCTCGGACTGCGTCGGCACCGTGGCCGAAGCGGAGATCGGCGCGACGAAAGTCAACGCTAGCGCGACCGATACGATTCCTGCACAGATGCGACGCATGGCTACTCCCCCAAACATGATTCGTCAACATGACCCGGGATTCCCGAAGGGTCCCGGCGTACTGCGGGTCAGGATTGCAGGCATCTCCCCACTCATTATGAGAACACTATACACCGGCGGGCGGCCTCCGCTAGAGGGCCAAAGGTTGATCCCCACCTTCACAACGCTAGTTACCCTTCAGCGCCTTCGCAAGACCGGCCCACTGCTCCGAAGTCAGGTCGGTCTCTATCCCGTGCGAAGGCGTGGCGGATGCGAGTTCACGCAGGGAAGCTGCCGCGAGACCTTGGAGGATCGTGCTACGCGCGTCCGTCCCGAGGTACGCCACTCCGTTGACCAACCCCCGCAGATCCGCCGCAGCGACGTGCTGCGCGCCCACGTCGAACTCCGAGTAGTGCTCCGCCACATCGTCGAACGTCTGGAAGGGCTCCTTGATCGTCACGTCCACGCCCGTCGCCAGCAGCCGCTGCCACGCCTCCTGGGAGACGTCGACCCACGCGGTGCCTGCCGTGACCGAACCGCCGCCGAGCGCCGCCGCGACCGCCTCGGCGCCGCCGAACGGGTACGCGTCGCGCAGCTGGGTGTAGGAGGTTCCGGGGATCGAGACGGTCGAGCTGGTGTCTTGCAGCTCGTAGCGCCCGGTCGCGGCGTCGACCACCGCCACGAGCTGCGCTAGCTGAGTCTGGTCCTCACCGGCCATGGCGAAGACGACGACGACCTTGGTCCGCGCCACCGACGAGGAAGCGCCGCCCGCGCCTGCACGCGGGCGCAGCACCAGTGCGCCGACGACGGCTGCGACCAGCACGACCGCTGAGATCGCGCCGACAAGGACCCATTTCTTCGTGGATGTCATCCGAATTCCCCCTGTTGCCGAACCCTGCTGGCGCCAATGCTACCACCGGCGGGGCGTCCGCTACGCGCGGCGGCTCACTCCGGTCCGAGTGGCTCGCGCTCTCACGCTACAATCGCAGGGGCCGGTTGCCCTGCCTGTCCCGCTCCTCGTGTCCGGAAGGACCGCACAGATGCGAGCCTCTGCCAAGCCAACGCGCCGTGTCCGGTGGCTTCTGGTCGCCGCGTGGGCGCTGGTCATCTTCGCCTTGAGTTCCGTGCCGGGATCCACGATCGCGAGCGCCGTGAGTCGCTATCCTATGCTCGGAGTTCCTTCTCTTCTCTTCCACATTGTCGAGTACGCGGTCCTGGCCGGGTTGCTTGTGCTCGCCACGGACTGGCGTCCGCCTACGGTGGCGCTCGCGCTGGCGTTGCTGCTGGCGTGTTCCCTGTACGGCATCGGCGACGTCTTGTATCGCCGGTTCGTGCCCGGTCGGCACGGGGAGCCCATCGATTGGGTGGCCGACACGGCCGGGGCAGGCGTTGCGATCGCGACGATCTCCGTGGTGCGCAGGCGCCGTGCGCAAACGGACGTCATAGGCGCACGATAGTACGCACGAAACGGCGAGGCACCCCCGTCACCGGGATCCGCATCGCCTACTCCCCGCCCCCGACGGTCTTGCCGATCGTGTAGGCCTTGCCGATGAACGCGCCGATGCCGTAGTAGGCACCGGGATCCATCGCGAAGAGGATGGGCTTGAGACGGGCGAGGTCGATGCGGCCGTCGGCGCCCAGCATCGACTCGTCGACCTTCACGTCCTTGATCTCGCCGATGAACTGCGTGTGCAGCCCGAGCTCGTGCACCTGCACCACTTCGCACTCGAGCACGAGCGGGAACTCGTCGACGTACGGCGCGTCCACGAGCTCGCTGCGCACGGG
>Ga0209748_1000203_pt1 | contig 35393 bp, 55 predicted proteins | sample BarGraIncu00421A_FD_185490 | JGI IMG/M metagenome (GOLD analysis project Ga0209748, IMG submission 185490) | Arctic peat soil microbial communities from Barrow, Alaska - Barrow Graham LP Incubations 004-21A (SPAdes) (version 2) | ecosystem: Environmental > Terrestrial > Soil > Wetlands > Peat... | reverse complement strand
TCGCTCGGATTGTCCGTCCTGACGGTCATCGCGCTCGTGAACCTGCTCAAAGGCGTCGGCCTGTCGGGCAAGTGGTCCGCGCTCGTGGCCGTCGTCATCGGCGTGGGCTTGGCCGTCGCCGACTTCGCGTTCGGAGCCACCGGCTGGTACGTCGCCGCTATCGGCGGCCTGAAAGTCGGCCTCGGTGCCGCGGGTCTGTACGACGTGACGACGACATCGCCCGTCACCAACGTGACCAACTACCCGGCACCGCTTAAGAAGTAGCGCCCGGCCAACTGACCACCCCGGGCGCGGGAGCGCCCCGACCACAGAGAGGATGAGCGCGTATGAAGCTCATCAACGTGAAGCTCGAGCTGATCGAGCATCACCCGAACCAGCCGCGCACGAAGCTGGAAGGCATCAAGGAGCTCGCGGACTCGATCAGAGCCCGCGGCATCATCGTCCCGCCGATCGTCGTGGCGGACGGCAACAGGTACGTGCTCGTGGACGGTCACCGTCGCATCGCCGCGGCCAAGCTCGCGAAGCTCACCGAGATCCCGGTCAACGTCGCCGAGGACTGGACCGAGGCGACCATGCTCGAGGACGCCATGGCCGCGAACATACAGCGCAAGGACATGACCGCCGGCGACACCGCCCGGGGCGTGCAGCTGCTGATGACCCTCGGCGTCGACCACCAGACGGTCAAGGAGATCACCGGCTACTCCGACGCCCAGCTCGCCTGCGCGGCCGTGATCGCCAAGGCCCCGAAGAAGGCGGCCAGGGTAGCTGAGGTTCAGGCGAGCCTCGAGGAAGGCGCCGCACTGGTCGAGTTCGCCGGCGACGAGAAGGTCGTCGCGGAGCTCACCGAGAACATCGGCACCGCGCGCTTCGCCCACACGCTGGCCACCGCCCGCCAGGCGCGCGAGTGGGCCGAGAAGTGTCAGATCACCGAAACAGAGCTCACGACCGCCGGCGTGAGGGTACTCAAGGGTGCGGCCGAGACGTGGAACGTCGGCGCTCGACCGCTCGGCTACCTGTACAGGATGACTCCCGAGAACCACGCCGACTGCGAAGGGCATGCCGCCACCGTCGAGAATGACGGTGAGATCACGTACTGGTGCACGAAGCCCGGCAAGCACAACAGCATCAGTCCGTCGGCGCCCAAGACCGAGAAGCAGCGCGACGAGGACCGCGCCAAGCGCGCAAGCCGCGCCGCGTTCAAGGCGTGCCGCACTGTCCGCCACGAGTACGCACGCCGCCTGATCGCCGGCCTCGGGGCGAACAAGGGCCACAGCAACGAGGCGCTCGTCTACATCGCCCACCGCGCGACCGAGCACGGGATCGAGCGTCGCGAGTACGGCGGTCAGACGCGCTCCGATGAGTTCATGCCGCTCACCCCCACTCCTGTGCAGACGCTGCTCGTGCTCGCGATCGCCCAGCAGGAGAAGGCGATCGACGACACGATCAAGTTCAACGCCGGCCTGGGCATGAAGGCGAACATCGAGGGCCGCTACTACGACCTGCTGCAGCTGGCGGGTTACGAGCTCGCCGAGTGCGAGGCCGCCGTCATCAAGGCCGACGCGTGCCGGACCTGCGGCGGGGAGAAGAAGACCTTCGTCAATCGCGCAGGGATCCGCGAGTACTCCACCTGCCCGGCCTGCAAGGGCACAGGCAAGCGAGGACCGGCCACGGTCGTCGGCGACGACACCGGGATGCGCATCGATGAGAGCGCCGCGATCGTCGGCCACATGGAGGGCGACAGCCTGGTCGTCGACGATGTCATCCCCGGCCGGCCCATCATCACCAAGAGCGTCGTCGGCGATGAGAGCAGCCGCTTCCCCAACCTCGCGCCCATGGAGCTGTCGCTGATCTGGCGCCGCGCCAAGGACTCCGGTCGCTACGAGTACAACTCCCCGGGATCCGGCGGCAAGATCGTCTATACCCTCGCCGGCGCCAACGGCACATGGGTCCTGCACGGCGTGGGCCTGACCTCCGCCGCGCTCATGGCGGACGCCGAGCGCCTCGCGATCGTGGCGGGTCTGCGCACCGAGACCGACGTCATCGACAGCGGCATCATCCCCGGCGCGCTCGCGGTCCGCTTCTCAGAGGTCGACGCATGCGCCCCGGAGAACATCGCGCCCAACGACACCATCACCGATGAGGTGCTCGCGACGCTGTGGGCCCCGGATGGCACCGGCCGCTCCGTCACCACCAACGGCGGCGCCCGCCTGGATCTCGCTCGCGATGGTGGCCGCGTCGTCCTGGCCGTGTTCGGCCTCAGCAGCTTCGCCGCCACCATCGTCGCCGACCACCTGGGCACGATCGCAGGCGTCATCTTCAGCTACGACGAGACCGAGACCGCCTCGCACGACGCCGTCGCCGCATTCGTCGCTGCGGAGCCGAGCGGGGCGACGTCATGAGAGACCTCGCGAACATCGACGGCATGGGTCACGACCTGCGCAAGCTGCCCGTATGGGCCCAGGAGTACGTGAACCGGCAGCACCGCGACATCGGCCGGCTCACCGCCGAACTCGCGGTCGTGGACGCCGGCGAGTCCGACGTCGCGATCCGCACGTTCGACCACGGAGGTGCTGACGTCTCGTTGCCGCCGCACTCGACGATCGCGTTCCGTTTCGGCGACCCGGAGGACCGGCACGAGATAGAGGCACGCGTCGAGGGCGCCCATCTCCTGCTCACATCGGGGTTCTACATCGCCGTCGGGCCGTGGGTCGGTTGCAATCAGCTGCGCGTGTACGACCTCGAGGAGCTGCCGTCATGAGCCGCGCCAGGACCGCGCGCCGCAAGGCCCGCAAACTCGACCCGGCCGGATACGCGGCGCGCGCCGCCGAGATCCGCACACGCAAGATGCGCCTCTGGCTCGAGATCATGGGTCACCCGCCGAAAAAGGCCCTACGGATCGCCCTCGAGGCGCTCCGCCGGCGCGAGCTCGCCAAGGGCCCGAAGGCGAGGGTCTCATGAGCGGCGAGAAGGCGTACCTGTCAGTCGACGTGCTGGCCGCGGTCGCAGCCGAGGTCGCCGCAGCCGTGGCGAAGCACGGACTCGTCAACACGCCGCTGCACCCGTCCATGAGCACGCCTTCGCGGCTCTCGATCCTGGTCGAAGAGGTCGGCGAGGTCGCGCACGAGATCAACGAGCACTACTTGTCGGGTCGGGACCGGAACCACTACTACACGCACCTCGAGGCCGAGCTGGTGCAGGTCGCCGCCGTCAGCATCATGTGGCTCGAGGCCATCCGGGCGAAGAAGGCGTCGTCATGAGCGAGAGGGTGATCACCAACCCGAGCGGCGACAACGGATACCTGATGTTCTGGTGCCCCGGTTGCGACGCGCCCCACACTGCCACAACGCAGGGAGAGAAGGCATGGGGCTACAACGGCGACGCGGCCGCCCCCACGCTCACCCCGAGCCTCCTGACGCGCTACGACTGGGACGACCCTCCCGTGCATCACGTCTGCCACCTGTTCATGCGTGACGGGATGCTGGAGTTCCTCGGGGACTCAACGCACCACCTCGCCGGGCAGACCGTCCCGATGGTGCCGCTGGCGGGCACCCTGCTGGCAGAGCCGAAGGCGTCGTCATGAGCGAGCCCCGCGACATTCTCAAGCACTTCACCGCGGACACCGCCGAGCACGTGCTCACCGTCATCAAGGAGGACGGCCTCTACCGCCACCTGCGCTGCAGCAAACCCGGCACGATGGTCTACCGCTTCGACATCATCACATGGCCGGGCTACCTCGCGTACGTCGGCGACATGGGCGACTACGTCTTCAGCCGGACGGACGACATGCTCGGCTTCTTCGGCAGCGACGGGATCAACCCGGGCTACTGGTCGGAGAAGTGCGTTGCCGTTGACCACAGCGACGGCATCCGTGAGTTCTCCGTCGACAAGTACCGTCAGCTCGTCGAAGAGTGGCGCGACGAAGTGGCTGAGGACATCACAGAGTACGAGGAATCGGACAACCGCGGGGAGTTCGTGGCGGCCGTAAAGGAGGAGTTGCTCGACTGCGCCGACGACCTCACCGAGCAGGATGCGCACCAGCGCCTGAGCGAGTTCAAGCACGAGGACATCACGGCCGACCTCTCGTGGGAGTGGGACTTCCGCCGGTTTGCCTGGCGCTACATCTGGGCGTGCTACGCGATCACGTGGGCCATCGGCCAGTACCGCACGGCGGTGTCGTCATGAGGACGACTCTCCGCGTCACATGCTCCAAATGCGGCGTGCTCACCACGATGGTCCTGACGACGCCGCACGACCGCGTGGTCGACGAGGTGAAGCAGCAGATCGAGGATCGCTACCGCATACACGATCCGGGAATGCGCGATCGGACGCTCCGTGAGTGCGGCGGCACCGTCACCGTGACCCGCACGGACCACAAGCCGCGCGGCACTCGCAAGGCGGTGTCGTCATGAGCAAGCACCTGACCTTCGTGTTGTACGGGACGAGCGACAGCGGCAAGACGAATCGATGGGAGATCCGCAACCTCAGCGACGACTCGCTGCTCGCGATCGTCGCCTGGTACGCACCGTGGCGCCGCTACGTGGTCACACCGCAGCCCTGCACGCTGTTCGACGCCGAGTGCCTCGAGGAGATCACGGACTTCCTGCGTGAGCAGATGGCCGCGCGCAGGAGCGGGTCATGAGCGACACTCCGAGCCTCAAAGACCTGATCGTGTCGGCGCTCACCGAGGGCGGGTATCAGGCGCTCGCCGGGGATGAGTGCGGCTGCTCGCTCCCGGACCTGATGCCCTGCGACATGGAGTACTGCAGCGGCTCAGACTGCCACGCCGCCTACGTCGTGCCGTGCAAGGGCGAGGACTGCCCGAACCGCGACGAGGACGACCTGCCGAGCTTCTGCGAGGCCTCGTACCCGTTCGGCTCGACCGAGCGCAAGTTCCCGGACACCTGCATCACCACGACCGCGCCGGCGGTGTCGTCGTGAGCCCCCGCGCGCTCCGCCAGGGCACGCCTCCTCGCCGTCGCCTGATCGGCGCGGCCCGCCTGCTCAAGATGATCGACCAGGCGAACCGCGCGGGTCTGCCGAGGGTGGAGATCGTGCGCCCCGACAGCTGGCAGCCCCTCGGCGACGCCGCGGTCGTCATGGCCGACGCCAACAGCTGTCTGCACGAGGCCTCGCTGCCCTGGACCGCGCGTGCCGATGGCTGCCGCGTCTGGATCGAGAGGGACTCCCGGTGAGCGTCGACCCCGGCGGATCAGCCGCTCTCAACGACGGCATGGCTAAGCCCGCCGGCAGCCTCATGTGGGGACAGCTCACGCCCGCCATGCGCTGCTACGACTGCGAGGGCTACGAACGACCCACCGCCACTCACAGCGACTGCACGACCCGCGGGATCCGCAAGGCGGGCTACGCAGCCGCCTGCAAGAAGAACAAGCGCCGCACAGCGCCCGACCGACCCACCCTACCCGAGAGGAGAACGGACATGGTGTCACCTGTAACCACGCGCAAGGCCCGCGAAGGGTCTTGGACGCCGGAAGAGGACGAGATCCTGCGCACCAAGCGCAACCTGGGCCGCAAGAACCTGGCGGAGCTGCTCGACCGCAGCGAGTCCGCGATCATGAACCGCCTGCACGTGCTCAAGAAGACGTACCCGGACTTCAACGCGATCGCGCCCCAGGAGGCCGCACAGGAGCCGAGCCGCCCCACGGACTCCCCCGTGCCCGATCCCATAGCAGCAGGACCGCTCGAGCAGCTCGCCGCTCACGAGGCCCGCGAGGCGATGCTCGCGATCGACCCCGACGACGCCGAGTTCGTCGAAGGGGCCCCGCTGCCGGAGGAGCACGCATACGTCGTGTGCCGCGAGTGCGGGGCCACCGACTCCGAGATCTGCGAGACCGGACGCCGCTGGATCGAGGCCGACCTGTGCAGCGGGTGCGCGGACAGCGCGAAGGGCGATCCGTACATCCCCGGCAGCGATCCCGAGGAGCTGTGTGACTGCGTGGTCGACCTCGTCGCCTGCCGCGTGTGCGGCGCCACTGATGAGGGTTGCGCCGGAGGCCTCACGTGGGCCGAGCCCGACCTGTGCCAGTCGTGCGCCGATGACATGACCGACGCCGGCGCCGACCGCACCACGCGCGACGACCTGCTGCACGACGCCGTCGACAACATCCTGCAGGGCGAGGCAGCCGTCACGATCACCATCGCCGACGCGAGCGCCGATCGCGAGCACATCCTGCGCCGCGAGCTCATCGACACACACCTCGCCCACGCGCATGAGCTGCTCTCCGGGACCATGCCGGGCATGAATCGCATCATCAAGGCCGGCGACGCGATCGACCGCGTGCGCGACCTCATGAAGGCGCTGTAGCCGTGGAGGAGTACATCGCCCACCCGCACGCAGGACGCCGCTGGGCCGAGCGCGTCGCCGGGATCCCGGAGAGAGACGTCACGGCCGCCGACGTCCGCCATGGCTGCGAGGCAGTGGTGCTCGCGATGGCCACCGCGCGCCCTGTGGTGCGCTACGGGGCCACCAAGCGCCGCGTGTTCATCACGCCCGAGGGAATCCACCTGCTGGTCGCACCGGGCTCTGTGGTGCTCACCACGATGCGTCCGGGCTGGATCATCGCCGGCTGTCCGTGCGATGCGTGCCTCGCCAAGCGCGCGGAGAAGCTGCGGAGCGGAGACGTTGACCAGGGCCGGCACGGCGTGCTGTCCAGGATCGTCGGCTTCAACTACGGCAACCGACACGCCCGACGCCGCAACCAGGGCGGCAAGGCGTACGTCCGACGCCATGCGCGTCGCCGTGACGAAGGGGGAAACGCATGAGACCGAAGTGCACCGCCACGTGCGAGGAGCACGATCTCCTCAAGGCGGCGATAGACGCGCTGGTGATTGGCGGCGGCAACTGCCCGTTCGTACGCGGGGGGCCGCTCTATGACCGCCTGCACGTCGACATCACGGATCCGGAGTGCTACGCGCGCGGCGCCGAGTTCGGGCCCACGTGGGCCATCGAGTGCCGTATCTGCGTCCGCGAGGCGCTCGAGGAACGCGCGATCGCGCTGCAGGAGGCGAGGCGTCCGTGAGCTGGGTCGCGATCGACGACAGGTTCCCGGACCATCCCAAGTTGGCGAAACTCGGCGACCTCGTCGCTGCCGCCACCTGGCTGCACATCAGCGCGCTGTGCTACTGCAACCGCTGGCTCACGGATGGCTTCATACCGGACGGCAAGCTCGCGGGACTCTACACGCTCAAGGACCACGATCCTGCCGACCTCGCCAAGGCGCTCAAGAAGGCACGGATGTGGGAGCGAGTCCGCGGCGGCTGGCGCATCCACGACTACCAGGACTACCAGCCGTCTCGCATCGAAGTGGAGGAGAAGCGCGTGGCTGTTCACGAGGCGAAGGTCGCAGCCGGGAAGGCGCGTGCAGCCAGCGCACCACGCTCAGCAGGGGGCGTGTTCGGGAAGTCTGCTGGTACGTCTGCTGGTGGCGTGCTGGTGAAGAAACGCGCAGGTCACGACCAGCATACGGCTTGTGCTGGACCAGCAGACACCAGCAGCCCACCAGCAGCCCACCAGCAGCCCACCAGCCCCAAGCCCTTGACCCAAGCCCTTCAACCCCTAGAGCAAACCCCCGTGTCTTCAAGGTCTTCCGGCTCTCAACGTAAAGAGCGCGGGAGTTATCCACAGGCTGACGACCCGACCATCGCCATCGAGACGTACATCGGCAAGCTGGACCGGGACCTGACCACGGATGAGAAGCGGTCGGTGCAGCGGTGGGTCCAGGACTTCGGCTCACAGACGACCTGCGTCGGCATCGGCTACGCGGCACAGGACGGATTCGCTGCTGACTTCGCACGAACCTACGGCCAGATCAAGGCGCTGCATGAGAGGGCGGCGCTGAGAGCATGAGCGACCCGCAGAGCCTCACCCTCTACGATCCCGCGACCGGACTGGCGATGGTCACGTTCACCAGCACGGACGCGGCCACGACGTGTGCCCTGTACGACGAGTGGATGCGCCACGCGTCCATGATCGCCGCCCTCGAAGCGATGACCGACGACGGGGAGAAGTCGTGAAGTCGGAGACAGAAACCGGAGGACAGAAACCGCGCGACTGGACGATGGCCGAAATCAAGCTGATGCGGGCCAACGCGCGCTTCGGAGCCAGGGTCCTTCTCGAGGTCCTGAACGCGAACCGTGCCATCAGTCGGCCCGACGTCGCGCCGCTCACACTCAACGCGATCTACTGCAAGGCGCATGACGTCGCGATCTCGCTCCGGCGTAGAGGTTCGCGTGCTGGACGCCGATTCGCGATCCCGGCGGACATGCGCATCGGTGACGTGGGCCTGGCAGCCGACCTTGTGCGCTCCGGTCGCATCGACATGGCCGCGCTCGAGCGCAACATCGTGGCCTACGCTCACGGCGAACTCGAGTTGTGCCCGCACTGCAGCAAGCGACCGGCTACGGTCAAGAAGACGGGCCTGTGCGGCATCTGCCACAAGACGCTGCTGATCGAGGCGCTCAACGACGCGCTCGCCGAGTACGAGATTCAGAAGCAGCAGTGGGTCGCACAGCAGCGCGTGTCCAGGGCGCGACGACGGGCGGTGAGCGATGGCGAGGCCGAGTAGGCGCGCGCTGTTCGCAGGCTCGTGCGGGCACTGTGGCAAGCGCACGGAGGACGGCGCCGCGTACTGCCCTAGGTGCGCGCCCATCTACGGCTCACGCCCTCAGACCGAGGCTGAGCGCCTGGCGAGGCAGCCTCATCGCGCCGAGTACGCGACGCCTGAGTATCGCGCTGCCAGGGCACGGCGCTACGTGATGGCGCGTGGGCTGTGCGAGGCATGCGGTGTGGCGCTCAAGGGCAAGCTGCACCCGGACGGCGTACGCTGGGAGTACGACCACGTGCACGGCGACCTGGACGTGCACAAGGGACGCGTGCGGTGCCTGCCATGTCATCACTCAAAGACGGCACAGGATAGACGAGAGAGGGCGGGACAGTGATAGGTGACGGCAGGAAGTCCAAAGCCATTGAGCGCGCCCGACGAGAGGCGGAGCGGTTCACTGACGCCGTGAACCTGTGCGTGACGCTGGGGCTCAGTGTCCTATGGACAGCGTCTGATGGCTCGTGCGCCATCGTCCTGCGTAGTCTGCGTGACACGAGCGGGGCAATTGTGGCAACGGAAGAGTCATTCGTGCAGGCGGTCGAACGCATGGCGATGCTGCTGCTCGAGAACCCGACCGGGATGTCGGAGGCGGGACGATGAGCGATATCGCGGACGCGGTACAGGCGCTTGTCGGCGATCCCGTGGGCGACCGTGCCGGGGCGGGCGACGTTGGCATGGGCGCGCCGTTGGCTTGGTACGAGTACGAGTGGGACTCGTCACGTCACTGTATCGGATGCGGCAGCGGGGAATGGTCCGACGACATGAGAGGCCGTCAAGGCGAGCTCCCCAGTCCCGGCTACGTCAAGATGAGCGACGGTAACTACCACCACCCGGACTGCCCAGCGATGCGACTCAACGCGGCGATCGAGAGGGCGGGACAGTGAGCGACACAACGTACGGGCACGACGAGTTCGAGGCCGACGCGCACACGCTGTTCGAGGATATAGGCGCCGAGGGCCACGGCTACGACGCGCGCACCGGCGAGTGGTCGACCGTGCCGATCGAGAAAGCGCACGCGCGCATGGTCGCGTACACACACGACCTCGAGGCGCGCACACTCCCGACACGCATCGGCGTGTGACGCTGACGTGCCTATACCGGCCGAACGCATGCCGCATAGGTAGGGGGCATCGATTCTTGGGGCGCACCCACTGCACACCCTGCATGCCCAAGGAGAAAGATGCGCCCGAAACTGGGAGTTTCGAGGCCCTCCGTCGCAGCGACACGGAAACGGCTTGCGGCTGACACGAAAACCATGCTGGGCGTATGGATCAGCAACGGAAGTGCGCATGCGGCTGCGGCCGCGACCTGCCGGATGAGACTGGCGGCCGCGGCCGTCCTCGTCTCTACGCGAAGGCGGCTTGTCGCAAGCGCGCGCAACGCTCCCGCAAGCTCAACGCTCACTGGATCCCCGCGATCGACGGCGAACTGCACGTCGCCGCTCCAGACCACGTCTCTGAGCTGAGCCAGGCCGTCCTCGAGGCGGCGATCTTGGCGGGATCCTTTCGCCGTCTCGCGATCGAAGAGACGAACCCTCGCCTGGCCGCCGGCTGCGAGCTGACCTACACCGCGATAGCCGAGGCGCTCGCCCGCAACTTCCCGGGGTGGGACCGATGATCCCGGAGCACGTGAGCGCCGCGATCGCGCGCCTGGTCGACAACTGTCCGACGGAGGGCTACTACCTGGCGTTCTCCGGCGGCAAGGACTCGACGGTCGTCTACGAGCTCGCGCGCATGGCCGGCGTGCGCTTCGACGCTCACCACAACCTCACCAGCGTCGAGCCGCCTGAGCTCGTCATGCACGTGCGCCGGCACTACCCGTCGGTCGAGGTGCACCGCCCGGGCACAACGATGTGGTCGATGATCGAGAGCCACCGGTACCCGCCCACGCGCCGCATCCGCTACTGCTGCGAGATGCTGAAGGAGCGCGAGGGTCGCGGGCGGATCGTCCTCACGGGCGTGCGGTGGGAGGAGTCGCCGCGCCGCGCCAAGAGGCAGATCGTCGAAGCGTGCACGGCGACTCCGGGCAAGATGTTCGTCCATCCGATCATCGACTGGACGGCCGCCCAGGTGTGGGAGTTCATCCGCGCCAACGACCTGCCGTCGTGTTCGCTCTACGACGAGGGATTCACGCGCGTCGGCTGCGTCATGTGCCCGCTGGCCTCCGACGCTTCCCGCGCTCGAGACGCTCTTCGCTGGCCGAAGATCGCCGCGGCCTATCGCCGGGCGTGTGCCCGGGCCGCGGTTCGCAATGTCGAGCGTGGCAAGGACGCGACGCATCTCATCGACGGTGACGCCATGTACGTCCGGTGGCTGAAGCCGCCCATCCTGACGCCCCCGGGCAGCGGGCGCGGATCCCGCGTCTGCGAGATATGCGGCGAGCCGTACGCCTACACCTGGACCGGGCAGCGCACGTGTGGCCGAGTGTGCGGGCTCGAGCTCAAGCGTCGAAACGCCGCGGCGGGACAGTCGACACTCTTCGACGGGACGCTCCTGTGAGCCGCGGCGGGCGCACTCCGGTTCCCAACGATGAGAGAGCGGGGCATCGCGGCGGAGTCGGCGAAGGCAACACTATCGAGGTGCTCCCGGTGGAGCGTCGGCTCGTGGGAGCGATCCCGCCTGAGGACATGTCCCCGCTGGCGCGCGAGGTCTGGTCGATCTGCGTAACCGACATGGCCGTGCTGGGCCACCTCCGTGAGCCGGACCTCTTCCAGCTGCGCAACTACGCCGTGGAGGTGGCGATCGCCATCGAGTGTGAGGCGTCCATCCAGGAGTTCGGCGCGATGATGAAGGAGCCGATCGTCGCCTGGAGCGTTGAACTGCAGGCCGACGAGATGGTCGGCTGGAAGCTGAAGGCGAACCCGGCGTGCAAGCTGCACCGTGAGGCGTCCAACGTGGTGCGCCTGCTCGCCGGCGAGCTCGCGCTCACGCCGCTTGCGCGGATCCGCGGCAACCTCATGCAGGCGGCCACCGCGTCGATCGCGCTCGGGATCCGTGACGAGCTCGAGGCCGACCTCGACCGCGAGGATGCGATCGCCCAAGCAGCAGCGGCGAAGCAGATCCCGCGCAAGGCCGCGCCGGCGAAGGCCAAGGCGAAAGCTAAGTCCAAGGCGAAGAAGCCGACGCCGCGCTCGACCAAGACGAAGAAGTGAGCGCGACCACAGCGCCGAAGCCGCGTCACAAGGCCGCTCACTCGACGAACACGCGGAAGCGCAAGGTCAAGTACTCCGCAGAGGGACTGCGCAAGGCGCGCCTGGTCGCCGCGTTCGCGCGCAAGCACCTGATCCACGTCGACGGCGAGCTGCCTCCCAACGGCGTCGCCTTCGAGCCGATCGAGTTCGCCGACTTCCAGCTCGAGAACATCATCCTGCCGATCTTCGCGAACGTGGACAGAACTGGGCATCGGCGCATCAAGAAGGCGCTGGTCGGCCTGCCGCGTGACGGAGCGAAGTCAGAGATCGCCGCCGTCATCGTGCTCGCGATCGCGTTCCTCGAGCCGAAGTTCAAGGGGCAGTACTACTTCGTCGCCCGCAACAAGGAGCAGGCGCGGGCGGTGTTCGACAAGGTCTCCACGATGGTGCTGCACGACCCGATGTTGCGGCGGGCGTGCGACGTCCAGGCGGACAAGATCATCATCAAGGAGACCAAGGCGTTCTTCCAGGTGCTCCCGGGTGACGCAAAGTCCGTCCAGTCCAAGCACGGCGACGTGGTCGTGATCGACGAGTACCACGTCCATAAGAACGATGACGTCCTCAACGCGATGTCGTCGGGCATGATCGGCAACTGGGACCGCGGCGCCCTGCTGCTGGTCCTGTCGACAGCCGGCCCCGTGCGCAAGGGACCACTGTGGGACCTGCTCGCCAAGTGGAAGCTGGACCCGACCGCCCACGTCTACTGGTGCGGGGCCGCGGACAAGGACAACGCCGACGACCCGAAGGTGTGGAGACGGGCGAACCCGATGCCGTGGATCTCCGACGCGGCGCTCGCCGAGGCACACAAGAACCTACCGCCCTGGGACTTCGAGCGGTATCACCTGAACCGCTTCCCGTCGACCGGCAAGCTCGTGGCCTTCGACGCGAAGTCGTGGGACGCGCTGTCGGGCCTGCCGATCATCGACCCGGACATCCCGTCATACCTGGCGGCCGACGCGTCGTTCTCGCGCGACACGACGGCGCTGGTCCTCGACCAGGTCGACGCGGAGGGCTTCCACAACTGGGTCGCGTGGATCATCAAGTCCGAGGAGCCGGGCATCCCGATCGACCGGCAACTGGTCATGGCGACCACGCTCGAGATCGTGCAGACCTACAACGTCGATCGCATGGCCTGCGACCCGAACTACTTCGTCCTCGAGATGATGGAGCTGGCCAACTCGCACGGCGTGCCCGTGGAGGTCTACCGCCAAAGCGCCGAGAAGATGGCCCGCGCCTACGACATCATGTGGGCCGTCGTGCAGTCCGGGCGTGCTCACCACGGAGGCGCCAAGCCTCTGCGTGAGCACGTGCTCAACGCCGGACAGGAGCCCACCGCATACGGGCCACGCCTCACGAAGGTGGAGGAATCGAAGAAGATCGACGCCGCAGTCGCCTGCGCGATCGCCACGGCGGTGGCCGAGCTTGAGTACCAGGAGGGCGCGAGCGGTCCCCAGATCGCCGTCTTCTGACCGGCTCGGCTGACACGCCCCGCACCATCGAGTCATGAAGCTGATCAGGTCCATGCTGCTTCGGTGGTACCTCGCGACCCAGTCGCGAGAGACCGTCGTCGTCCACCTCAAGAGCGGGTCGTCGCTTCGCGGCGTGCTCGTGGCCACGCACCGCGACGCCCTCATGCTTCGCCACGCGTCCGCGCTGTCCGCGGCCGGGTCCATCTCAATCGACGGCGAGGCCGAGATCCCGCGCGTCAATGTCGACTGGATCCAGCGTCTCACGGAGGTGGCACCGTCGTGAGCTTCATCGTCTCAGAGGGCATGCCCCGTAGAGTCGGCGACATCGCGCCCGGCTACGAGACGTGGCAGGGCCCGAGCGCCGGGTACATCTCCGGGCTCCGCGGCTCCTCCACGTTGACCTACGAGCAGATCTACCGCTCGCAGCCGGCCGTGTACGCCGTCGTGAACAAGATCCTCAAGGGCCTGTCGCGCCTGCCGCTGCTCAGCTACCAGATGGGCGACGACGGCGAGTCGCGCGCGCGGATCCGTGCCCATGCCCTGCCGCGGCTCATCAAGCGCCCGTGGATGAGGCACTCCGACTGGGACCTGAAGGTCGAGATGATCTTCGACCTGCTCGTGCACGGGAAGTGCCTCGCGTGGAAGTTCCGCCCCGGTCCCGGACAGCCGCCGCGCGAGCTGTGGCCGATCCCTTGGCCCGACGTCCAGCCGGTCACCGACCAGCGCGGCATCATCGGCTTCAACATCTACCTCGGCGCGGGCGTCTACTCGATCTCGCCCGATGACGCGGTGTACCTCGAGATGCCGCACGGCGTCCCTCCGCTCGAGCCGCTCAAGCGCACGCTCACGCTCGAAGAGGGCGCGATCGACTGGCAGGAGAACTCGCTCGCCAACGGCGTGACCGCGAAGGCCGTCTTCACGACGAAGATCAACGTCACGAACAAGCCCGCGATGGACGCTCTGCGCGCCGAGCTCATGCCGCTGTATGCGTCAGGGCCGGGTGGCCGCACTCTCGCGGTCCTGGGCGAGGGCAGCGACATCAAGGCGTTGGGCGGCATCTCCTCGACCGACCTCGAGCTGATGACGCAGCGCAAGTTCTCGCGCGAAGAGGTGTGCGCGTGCTTCGACGTGCAGCCGTCCATGCTCGGATTCGAGTCGACCGGGCAGCCAGCGACCTACGCGAGCGCCAAGGAGTTCGCGCGGGCGTTCTACGTCGACACGCTGGGCCCGACCGTGACGATGCTCGAAGCCGGGTTCAACGAGCAACTCGTGCTGTGCGAGCCGATGTGGGACGGCCTGTTCCTCGCCTTCGACATGTCCGCGCTGCTCCGTCCGGATCCCGAGGCGATGGCGCGCGCGGACCTCATGGACATGCAGTCGGCCACGTCGACCATCAACCAGCGCATGGCGGCTCGCAACCAGCCGCCGATCGGTGACCCGACCGACCCGACGAACCCGGCCAACCTCCCGTGGGTCGCTGGCAACGGCTACCCGCTAGGCCTGGCTCCCGTCACCACCGCCACCCCCCTGCTCGAGCCGCCGGCGGGAACAGCCGCGCTGCTCGAGGCCGCGATCCTTGGCAAGTCAAGCGAACCTGAGACGAGGGGATGACGATGCTGCCCGAAGTCAAGCGGTTCACCGCCGAACTGAAGGACGCGACCACCGCCGCGGACGGCAAGAGCGGGCTGGCCACGATGGCCGTCTCCGTGTTCGGCAACATCGACCACTGTGGCGACCGGGTCATGCCCGGTGCCTTCACCAAGGACATCGCCGAGTGGGCAGCCTCCGGGCGCCCCCAGCCGGTCGTGTGGTCGCACGACTGGGACGACCCGAAGTCCATCGTCGGCGAGACGACCGAGCGGGTCGAGCAGGCGTTCGGTGACGGCAAGGCGGGGCTGATCGTCAAGCAGAAGTACGACATCTCCAAGCCGCCCGAGATGAGCCACGCGTCCCAGGTGTTCGACCTGGTCGAGCGCCGGCTGATCTACCAGGCTTCCTACGCCTACCGCGTTGTCGAGTTCGAGCTCGTCGATCCGGCTCCCGGCGAGAGCACGCCGCGCGCCGACGGCAAGGTGCGCAACCTCATCGAGCTCAAGACGTTCGAGAACGGTCCGACGCTGCTCGGCATGAACGACCAGACGGACGTGCTCGAGGCCGCGTCGCGCGCGATCGACGGGCTCAAGGTCGGCCGCACTCTCTCCTCGACCAACGAGGGCAAGCTCACGCAGGCATACGACCTGATCGGCGAGGTGCTCTCGACGGTCGCAGACACGGGCGGAGGCACGGAGATGGCATCTCGTGGCACGGAGGTCAAGGCGCTCGACTTCGCCGGCTCGATTGTCGAAGACGACGCCGCCAGGGCCGCGAGCTTCTCGCGCCTGTGGCAGCTCGAGTACGCGTTCGAAGACACCGCCTGGGACATCGCGTGCGACGAGAGCGAAGCCGACCCGGCCGCGCTCCTGGACGCCGCTGTCGACCAGTACGCCGGCGCGTTGAAGGCGTGGGGCCGCCTGTTCCTGGGCGTGGTCGCGGCAGACGAGGTCGGTGACGAGGTTGAGGAGGTCGACGGCGAGATGGTCGACATGGCCTCGCTGCGTACGGCATCCGTCAAGGCTCGTCAGGCTCGCGCGGTGGCCTTCCACGCCGCGGCCAAGAAGTCGACCGCTGACACCGGGACGACGATGGACACCGGCAGGATGGTCGCGCTGATCGCGCGGACACGACACGAGGAGGAGTAAGGATATGGACCTCAAGGATCAGGCCCGCGCGATCCTCGCCCAGAAAGAGGCGAAGAACGTCGAGGCAGGCGTAGCGTGGAAGGCGTTTGCCGACGCCCGCGCTACGGCCGTCAAGGAAGGTGTCGACTTCGCCAGCAACACGGCGGCGTTCGACAAGCTCGACGAGCTCGGCAAGTCCTACGACACCGCGCGCGACGAGGTCAATGACCTCGACGTGAAGTACCAGCGCGTGCTCGAGATGGCCGGCGAGGGCGAAGGCGTCCACGCTCCGGCCATGAAGTCCGCCGCCGAAGTGCTGGGCGTCGGTTCCATCGGCGAGCGCCTGATCAAGTCCGGCACCTACGCCGACCTCAAGGCGTCGGGAAGCCTGGAGTCCAGCGCGCGCTTCGGCTCTACGAAGTCCGTGGAAGTCGCCACGGCCGTCGAGCTCAAGACGCTGCTGTCCCTGGGCGGTACCACCGCCGCCGCCAACATCGTCCAGCCGGACCGCCGCGACGGCATCATTCCGATGCCGTTCGGCCCGCTCACGCTGCTCGACCTGGTCACGGTGTCGACCACGACCCGCGACGTCGTCGAGTGGGTCCGTGAGATCACCCGCACCAACGCCGCGGTCGAGACGGCCGAGGGTCTGGCCGCTCCGGTCTCCACGCTCGACTTCGACATCGTGTCCGAGTCGTGCCGCGAGATCAAGCACATCATGAACGTCACCAAGACGATCATGGCCGACGCTCCCCGTCTCGCGACGTGGGTAGACGTCTTCCTGATCGACGGCGTCAAGCGTCGCCTGCACAGCCAGATCGTCAACGGCCTCGGTACCGGCCAGAACCTGCGCGGCCTGTACAACATCGTCGGCATCCTGACCCAGAACAAGTCGACCGACACGGTGCTCGACGCCATCCACAAGGCCATCACCAAGATCCGCGTCCAGAACGAGGGCGCCTACGAGCCGACCGTCGTCGGCATCCACCCCACCGACATGGAGACGATCCTGCTCGCGAAGGACAACACGGATCGGTACCTCATGGGTGGCCCGCAGGCGTCACAGGACGTCACGGTCTGGGGTCTCAAGCCCATCGCCCACCCGGCCTTCCCGGTCGGCAAGCCGATGGTCTGCGACCCGCACATGGCGGAGCTCGTCATCCGGTCCGGCGTCGCGACCAGCTTCTCGGACAGCAACCAGGACTACTTCGAGAAGGGCATCATCACGCTGCTCGGCACCATGCGGGCCGCGTTCGGTACCAACTTCCCGACCGCCTTCTGCGAGGTCGACACCACGGTCTAGCAGCAGGCGACAGGCACGTCACCGAGGGGGCCGGGTCGCACAAGCGGCCCGGCCCCTGTCCATCTCACAAGGAGGGCGCGAATCATGGGCATCATCGCAAGCGATCGACGGCTCTACGACGTGTTCCCGGACACCGGCATCGAGTTCCTGGCCGCAGCCCCGGGCAGCGAGATCGAGGAGGGCGAGTACAAGCGCCTCGTCGCCTACAACAAGAAGCGCGGCACGGCCGTGGCGACGGTTGTGGTCGCGGAAGAGCCCACGAAGGCGGAGCTTCAGGCGCGCGCGACCTCTCTCGGCATCGAGTTCAAGGGCAGCGCGAACAAGGCCGTGCTGACCGAGCTCATCGCCGCTAAGGAGGCCGAGAGCACGACCGAGCATCACTACGGTGCGACCGCAGAGGTCGACGGTACCGCGCTCGTGTACGACGAGACGGCCGAAGCCTGGGTCGAGGCCGACGGTCACGCGATCTGGACCGGCGGCACTCCCAAGGCGGAGTAGTTCGCGACGACTGAGCATCGGAGGCGGCACCACAGACGCCGCTCCATGCGCGAGGGCGGGCTCGGGGACATCCCCTGCCCGCCCTCGTGGCGCTCCTCCGCTGACACCGCCGCCACGATGGTCCCAGGAGGTAGAGCCGATGAGGAAGTACCGCGGGGCCGATCTGATCGCGCTGACGTTCACGCCTATCGACGACCTCGGGGAGTCGATCACCGCCATCGAGCCGGCGACCGCGACGGTCTATGACGGGTCCGGGACGCAGGTCGACACCGGCAGCGCCACGGTCACAGACGGCGTCCTGTCATACGCGCTCACGGACGCCATGGCGAGCGCGCTCGACACCTACAGGGTCGTGTGGGGGTGCCTCGTCGACGCGGCCGCCCGTGAGTTTGATGACGAGTTCGAGCTCGTCGGCAGTTCCATCGTCACGGTCGCCGACATCCGCGCCTTCGACCGCGCGTTCACGGACCTCACGAAGTACCCGGACGCGTACGTGTCGGGCTGCCGTGACCAGATCGAGGAGCAGCTCGAGCAGAACGGCATGTGCGCGTTCCGCCCGCGCGGCGCGCGCGAGAAGCTGTCCGGCAACGGCATGTCCGACATCGTCCTCGGCAACACCGACGTCCGCGGCATCTACTCGATCGCCGTCGACGGCGTTCCGCTCACGGTCGACGAACTGGCATCCGTCCGCTTCCTGGGCAACGTGCTGCACCGCGAGCAGGCGTGGCCGCGTGGCTTCGCGAACATCACCGTCCACTACTCCTACGGCTACGACCGCGCGCCGGGGCCCATCCGCCGCGCCGCTCTCATCCTCGCCAAGGAGCACATCGTTCCGTCGACATCGATGCCGGCGCGCGCGACCGCGGTCACTGTGAGCGAGATGTCGTACCGCATCACCATCGCCGGCCGCGACGGATTCACCGGGATCCCCGACGTCGACGCAGCCGTGAACCAGTTCGGGCGCGTCCGTCCGGTCGTGGGCTGACATGCCGACCGGCGACCGCTCGTTCCCCGCGCAGGACGCGCTCACGGCGCTGCTGAAGGCGCTGCCCGCACTCGCGGCGTGGCACGTCGACTACGGCGTCCCGCTCGATCGCAGCGAGCTCGAGTGCTGGGTCGACGAGCAGGTCATCACCGAGCGCACCGAGGTCACGTCCGGGCTCGTCTGTTACGACGAGAAGTTCACGCTGCACATCTGGCTCTACGCGAAGAAGACCGGCGCGACCGCGCTCGAGATCCGCGACGAGATCGACGCCGCCAAGGTCGCCATCGAAGCCGCGCTCACCGCCGCTCCTTCCCTGGGCGCCGTCGTCATGCAGGCAGTCATCACCGGTACCGAGTTCGACTCGGGCATCGCCGACGCCGAGGCCCGGAGCCGCGACGCGGCGCTGACCATCGACGTCGGGTGCTCCGCATTCGTCGGCTGACACGGAAGGCAGAGTGAAGTCATGAGATACGCGATTGCACAAGACGCCCACGTCGAGGTCTGGACCAACGCAGGTCCGGTCGTCGCTGACGTCGTCGCCGGCGAGGTCGAGGAGAGCGACGTCGACGCCGCGGTGCTCGGCACGCTCATCCGGTCCGGCCTCGCCGTCGCGGTGGACGAGACGCCTGTGGACGAGACGCCCAAGGCTCCGAAGTCGAAGAAGGGGTAGCCATGTCACCGCTCAACAAGGCGCTCGTACTCGCCGGGCTCGCCAAGCAGACGGCCAAGGGATCGCTCGCGACCAATCCCACGTTCGGCTTCGGCGTCACGGGCGGCAAGATCATCGCTACCGGCATCAAGCAGGGCGCCGCGGAGACCACGTCCGGGAGCCTCGCGTCGAGCAACGTCGACCGTACCGAGGTCGGCGGGGCCATGGGCTTCGACTCTCGCGCGTACATGAAGATGCTCGGGCTCATCCTGCTCGGGCTCTACGGCGCCGACACCGTCACCGGCACGACGCCGTCGTTCGTGCACACGTTCGGGCTCGCGGCCTCGCAGCCGTACTTGAGCGCGTTCGAGAGCTACAACAGCCTCCTGCGCGCCCTGCGCGACGTGAAGGTGACCGGCCTGAACATGAAGTGGACGGGCAACGAGCCGGTCATCATCACGCCGACCGGCACCGGCACCGTGCTCTCGTTCCCGACGACGTTCGTCCCGACTACGAGCGAGACCGGCTCCGAGTCGTTCCTCACTCCGGTCGGCGGTGTGTTCCAGGTCGCGATGGTCGGAGCCACCCCCGCCACCGCACGCATCACCGGGGGCGAGATCGACATCGCCTTCGGCACCACTCCCGTGTTCGCGTCCGGCCAGGTCGAGGCCGACGATCCCGGTGCGCACAACCTGATGGTAGCGACCTGCAAGCTGACCGTGATCCCGGACGACCTCGCGTACTGGATGCAGGTCGTCACTGGCACCGCGAACGGCACGGCGGTGTCTCCGAAGGCGCAGTACGGCTCGCTCAGCATCGGCTTCAAGGACAACGGATCCACGGCCGGTGGGCTCGTGTGGACGGGCAGCAAGGTCGCGTTCCTGGCCGAGCGCCCGGACGTCGACCCCAAGGGCGGCAACGCGGAGATCGCGCTCGCCGGAGAGGCCGTCATGCCGTCCTCGGGCGTGGCTCCGCTCATCCCGGTTCTCACGAACGACGTAGCGACCTATTAGGCCGAGAGTAAGGGGCAGCGTCATGGCATCAGCAGGAACAATGCGCGGAACGGCCGTGCTCTACGACGGCATCGAGCTTCCGTGGGTCGTCGGCGTTTCGGAGCAGATCAAGGCCGCGCGCCAGTTCGCGATCCCGACAGACGCGATGGGCACCGACCCGAGGTCGGTGGAGTACGTCGCCTACATGATCTTCTGCGCGCTCAAGCGTCAGGGCGACGTGGTCAACGTCGGCTTCGAGACGTGGGTCGAGACGCTCGCCGACCCCGGCATGGCCCACGAGGACGCCGAGGGGGAATCCCCGGCGCCGCCTACCGCATAGCGGACGTGGCACTCGGCGCCGGCTTTGGACTCGACTTCGAGCGGTGTGACCCGTGGGTGTTCGAGGCGGTGAGAGAGCGGCTCGAGGAGCGAGTGCACCAGGCGCGACAAGAGGAACTGGCGGCGAAGCTGAAGGCGATGACGGGATCATGAGCGAAGTGTTGGTCCTTGAGTTCTCCGAGAGTGGCTTCGACGACATGCGCAAGGTCCTCAAGGCCGAGTCCCCCCGGGCGGCTCGCCTCCTGAACAAGAAGCTGCGCGGTATCGGCACCCAGCTCGCGCAGGCGGCCTCTGCCAAGTTCCCCGGCGGCGGCTCGTACACCGTGCGGCTGAACACGAAGGGGCTCATCGTCCAAGCATCTGGCGGTAGCGGTGCGCGCACCAGTCGCAACGATTGGGGCAGCGATCGCGGTGTGCTGACCGCCGTCCTCGAATCCTTTGGCTCGAAGTCCGCGAACACGTTGCAGTCTCAGTCGTGCCTCGCCACGCTCAATGCCCGCTACGGCACGAAGGGCCGCTTCCTGAACCAGGCGTGGCGCGAGGGCCGCATCGGCTATCGCAGCCAGGTCCGCACCGCCGCCGCCGAAGTCGAGCGCGATCTCCAGACGCAGCTCAACGCCGCCGGGTGTGGTGAGTAGCCATGCCTGCGAACATCAACATCTGGGGCAAGGCGAACGTCGAGGAGTGGGACAAGGTCACCAAGAAGGCGGCGGAGATACGCCAGAAGTCCGCCAAGGACATGGCCGCGATGGGCGCGGGGATGATGGTCGCCGGTGCCGTGATCGTCGCGGGGCTGAACGCCGCAGGGGACGCCGCCGCTGGGTGGGGCGAGAAGGTCATAGACGTTCAGCGCCTCACCGGGCTGGGCGCGGCGGAGTCCTCGAAGTGGGCCGCGATACTCGACCGCTACGGCGTGTCCGGCAAGTCGGCGGGCATGGTCATCAAGTCGCTGTCCAACGCCATCGTGACCCACAACAAGGCGCTCACCGACGTTGGGATCGCCACGCAGGACGCGAACGGCGCGAACCGCACGACCACCGCTGTGCTCGCGGACGTCGCCACCTACTACTCGACGGCCACCGACAAGGCGACCGCTAACGCCCTTGCCGCGAAGGTGCTCGGCAAGGGCTACATGGCGCTGCTCGACCCGCTGTCGGAGGGTGGTGCGGCGATCTATAGGATCGGCGAAACGGCTCGCAAGGCAGGGTTGATACTCAGCCAGGATGCGATCGACGCGTGCGAGGCGTACAACGAGGCGCTGAAGGACACCACGCAGGCGTCGCTGGGACTCGAGGTACAGGTCGGCCTCATGGTGCTCCCTATCAAGATGCAACTCATCCAGGCGCTCAGCGCCGTTGTGGGGTGGTTCTCGCAACTCAGTCCCGGCATGAAGCAGTTCATCGTCATTGGCGCCGCAGTCTCGGCGGGCGTGCTGCTTCTCGTCGGATTCCTCCTGACGCTCGGCATGGTCGCCAGCGCCGCCACCACCTCTGCGGTCGCGCTGTCCGTGTCGTTCGGAGGCACCGCCATAGGCGCGGTCGCGGCCGCGTACGCGGTCGGGGGGCTGTCCGCGGCCGTCACAACGCTATGGGCAGCACTTGGGCCGCTCGCGATCCCGCTGCTCTCCGTGGCTGCCGGGGTCGGCATCCTCGCGAGCAAATACGCCGAACTCGCGCCCGCCGCGCAGGACTATGCGCAGAGGGTGAAGGCCGGGGAACTCGACCCGCCGACCGGCTGGGAACAGTTCCTCGCTCCCATCTCGACCGCGGCGTACTGGATAGAGACGTGGACCTCGGACGCAGCCGGTGCGGGAACCGTAGCCGGAACGCTCGGTGCCGTCATGGGCGACCTCGCCACGACCACCGCCGAAGTCGCAGCGGAGACCAAAGGCTACACCGACGAGCTCATCTATCAGGTCAACTACCTGACCAGGAGCCAGACCGCTGAACAGACCGCGCTCCAGGACAAGATCGCGCTCAAGGCCGCAACGAAGGCGGTCGCTGATGCGGTGCACACGTACGGCAAGAACAGCAACGAGGCGCGCCTCGCGAGACTGAACCTCACGGAGGCCGAGAAGAAGTCGAAGGACTCCTCGAAGGTCGCCAGGGATTCCGTCAGGGACGCGGGCGCCGCCGCGGGCGCCGCCGCCGTGCAGTACGACAAGCTCGTGCGTGCGGTCGAGAAGGCGAATGCGCGCTTGCGCCAGACCCCCCATGCCGCGGTGCGCATCCCCGGCACGCAGATACTGCTCGCCGCCGGCGGGATCATCAGGCGTGCGACATCCGCGATCGTCGGCGAGGCCGGTCCCGAAGTCGTCATCCCGCTCAACGACCGCGTCCGCGCGATGCAACTCATGCTGGAGTCGGGCCTCTCATCGCTCGTGGCACCCTCGTTCGCGTTCGCGCCCGCGGGTGGCGGCTCCTACGGCGGCGGTGCGTCGTCGCACTCGTCCCGCTCAGTCGTCATCGCGGAGGGTGCCGTGCAGCTCAGCTTCCCCGGCGGAACGTCCGCGACCGTGGAAGAGGTCAAGGCGATCGTCAGGGACGGCCTGAAGCAGCTCGCCGACCAGGTTGCGAGGCGATAGCACCATGCCGAAGACGACGATCGTCCCCACGACGTGGGACAGCACGCGCACCAGCCGTTTCGAGGCCGTGGGGTCGGGCGGCGGCGGCGGTGCTGGAGCGGTCATGCACGACGGCTCGGACGCCACCTACCTCCGGCGCAAGTCCGCGGGCAGTCCCGGCATCTACTTCCACCTCGCCGCTCCCTCCGTCCCAGCGGGCTCCGACGTCGCCACCATCGTCCCGTGTGCCCGCGTCAAGCAGCCGACGGGGACCGCGCCGAAGATACTGTCGCTGAACCTGTACGGCTTCAAGGCCGGCGGCATCTACTGTGCGGGGCCGAAGGTCGGCTTCCCCGGCGTGCACGGCAGTTTCGTCAATGTCGCCGCCGACGCTTCGGCCGGGGCCGCTCTCGCGCCGATCGGGACAGGCTGGGTCGCAGCCGCGGCCGCCGGGCTCCTCGGCATCGCGGTCGACGACGGGCACGCGTACACCGACTCGAACCGTGACTACATCTCCGAGTTGTCCGCCGACGTCTACTACGCCGCGCGACCGACCGCGTCCGTGGCCACGACACCGTCCTCGCCGATCTCCACGACGAGCTTCCCGACCTTCGACGTCGACGTCTCCGCGCTCATCGAGGCCTGGCAGGACAACGTCGGCGCCGCGACGACGACGGACTGCGTCTACGAGCTGAAGGTGTTTACCGCGGCCCAGGTCGCGGCCGGCGGATTCGACGCGGCGGTCACGGCCCCGTACTGGTCCGCTGGCGGGACCGCGCCGCTGGACTACGACGATGGCACAACCCCCTCGACGGTCGCGCCCTCGGTCGCGTGTGATGCCGTGATCGCGAACGGCTCCTACTACGTCTACGTGCGCGCCACGAGGACCTTCGCCGCCGCGCTCCCCGGCGCGTGGACGTCGCTGGCCTTCACCGTCGCCATCGCGCCCCCGACGGCTCCGAGCATCTCAGCGGTCAAGGACGACGCGAACCAGCGCGTGGCAGTCACTGTGACCCCGAACGCGAGCAGTGGCGCCAGCGGCCCTCTCGTGAGCCTGCAGCGCACATCCGACGGCGGGGCGACGTGGCGTGCCGTGCACGGGGCCGCCTCTGTGCCGGGTGCGTTCGGGACGCCGGTCGTGATCTACGACTACACCGCGCCGCGAGGAGTCGCGCTCACCTACCGGGCACAGGTCGTCGCCACGGTCTCCTCCCAGCAGCTCGCCACCGTGTGGGCCTCCTCCGCCGTCTCTGGAACGCTCGCCGCCGCCGGCTGGAACCTGAAGGTGCCCGACGCTCCCGCCATGAACATGCTCGGCGCGCTCATTGCGAAGGACCCGGAGTTCACGCAGACCGAGGACGTCGCCGAGTTCAACGTCGTCGGCCGCACCTATCCGGTCATCGTGAGCATGGCGCTGCATGGAATCGACGGCGGGTTCGACATGCAGACGCGGACGGAAGCGGAGTGGACGCTGCTGCAGGCGCTCATGCGCACACGCGGCGCGTTGTTCCTCGAGTCCCCCTTCGGCTGGGGAAGATGGATCCGCATCAACGTGCCGCGCACGTGGGTCGAGATCGGGACGCCCGGAGACGCGCGCCGGCGCGTGCACATCGCCTACCGCGAAGTCTCGGAGCCGTAGCGTGTACCCCGTCTCCGACGCGTTCCGGGACGCCGTCTCGGCAAGCTGCCAGACAGCCGTCATCAAGGCGTCCGTGCTCCTGGGCGACGACATTCTCGGCGACCTGCTCGTCACGGGCGGCTCCGTGACGATGGATGGGACGAGCGACGGCGTGCTGCGGTCGCTGTCGCTTACCTGTGCACCGGATCCGGACGTGTGGGAGTGGATCACCGCCGCCGGTGCCGAGATACAGGCGTGGCGCGGACTGACGCTTCCCGGCGGTGACGAGCTCGCGTCCCTGGGCGTGTTCGTGCTCGACGCCGACCCCGAAGAGGGGATGTCCGGGTCGGTCACCATCAGCGCGGCCGACCGGAGCAAGCGCATCAGCCGCGCCGGGTGGATCGACCCGTACGCCGTCGCTGCCGGCACCGACGTGGGCGACGCGATCACCGGGATCCTGCGGACGTGCTGGCCCGCGTGCCCGATCGGGTTCGGACAGACGGGGAAGCTGCTCGGCTCCCCCGCGCTGTTCCAGGACGGCAGCGGCTCCGACCCGTGGAAGGACGCGCGCGCGCTCGCGGCCACGGCCGGTCTCGACCTCTACTTCGACGGAGACGGAGTGGCGAAGCTGCGGCCCGTGCCCGACCCCGCGACGGCCGACCCCTGCATGACGTACTCCGACGGCGACAGTGGCGTCATCGTCACGGGCAAGCGCGTGGCGCTGCTCTCGCAGCTCTACAACGGCGTGATCGCGACTGCAGAGGGCAGCGGCGTCGATGTCCCGGTCCGGGGCGAGTGCTGGGACGAGGATCCGACCTCGCCGACGTACCGCTACGGGCCGCTCGGGCAGGTCCCCTACTACTACTCGTCGCCGCTGCTCGTCACGCAAGGCGAGGTCGACAGCGCGGCACAGACGGTCTACGCGCGCATCAAGGGACGCACCGAGCAAAGGGCGTGGGAGATGGTCCCGAACCCGGCGCTGGAGGCGTTCGATGTCCTCGACTTCGTCGCGATCGACGGGACGCACACCCGCTACATGCTCGACTTGCTCACCGTCCCGCTCGACAGCGCGAACATGCCCGTGACGGCCAGGAAGACAGCGGTGATCTGATGGACCTCGGAAACCTCGCAGCGCGGTTCGCTCCCACAGACAACCCTCTGCGATTCCGGCAGGGCAGCATCGTGTCCGTGGAGGCGGACCAGTGCACGCTCACCGTCACCATCGCGGGCTCGACCGTGCCCATCTCCGGTGTCCGCTACGCGACCGGCGTCATGCCCGTCCCCGGCCTCGCGGTGTGGCTCGCCACCGATGGCCGCGACCTGTGGGCGATCGCGACGCTCATGACCACCGACACGACGCCATGGGGCTACTACGTCGACTACACGTTCGCGCGTGGCGCGACGCAGCCTGCGACCCCGACCGGCAACATTCCCGCGTCGCCGCCGTGGTATGGCTCGCCGCCTGCCGGGACCACCGCGCTGTGGATGAGCGAGGCGACGAAGAATCCGCAAGGCGTCGTCGTCGGCTCCTGGTCGCTGCCGGTGCCGCTCACCGGAGATCCGGGGCCGGCGGGGACTCCGGCGCCGCTGGAGCAGATCGAGTATTCGCAGGACGGCACGAACTGGTACACAACCCCGACCGGAGCCGACGTCTACATCCGCTTCAGCAACGACGGTGGCGTGACGTGGGGCGACGCCGTGCGCGTCCTCGGCCCGGAGGGTCCGCCCGCCCACCCCGTCATCTTCGAGTACAGCGAGGACGCTGCCTCGTGGCACACGACGCCGACCGTCAACGACAACTTCCTGCGCTCTTCAAGCGACGACGGCGCCACATGGTCGGACGCCTTCCTCACCACCGGCGCTCCCGGCACGAATGGCACGAACGGGAACTACATCGCCGTGGCCTACAAGGAAGGCGCACGCACGGGCATCTCCGCCCCGACCGGCAACGGCCCCGTCCCCTCGGGCTGGTCGGGCACGCCCGTGGCGCTGTCCGACGGCGTGACGAACTGCCTGTGGGTATCACGCGCCATCTGCGCTGCCAACAACACGCTCATCGGCTCGTGGAGCACGCCGAACGCATTCATCATGACCGCCGACTACGTGAAGGCGCTCGTCGCCCTCTCTTCCCCGGTCATCTCCAGCGGCAAGACCAGCTACACCGACACGGCGACAGGGTTCTGGATGGGGCTGGCCTCCAGCGTCTACAAGTTCGCCATCGGCACCGCGACCAGCTACATGCGCTGGACGGGGTCGGCGCTGGAGCTCGTCGGCGCGGCCATCACTGGCCCCGCCATCGCAGGCGGGACCATCGTCGGCGGGACCGTCACGGGTGGAACTATCATCGCGGGAGACTCCGCCTTGGGCAACTATTGCAAGTTGTCCCAGCGTATTCCCGGCGGGCTAGACGATATGCCAACGGGGGTTCTTGACTTCTACTACGAGGGCGGCCTCATAGGGAGCGTCTACGGGGGACTCGACGGTCTTACTTTCCTCGGCGCAGGTGGGGTCAGCCCGACGTTCGCCGGAGACTTGCAGATTGCTGGGCAACTCATTGCAGGCGACGTCACGGTGGCGAACCTGTATCCCCTGGTCGGCATCGTCGGCCTCGCATCCGGGAAAGTCACCGTCACCGGCATCGTGCAAAACGTTGAGAAGTCAGTCACGGTGACTTTCCCGGGTGGTAGCTTCACCACTGCGCCGAGTGTCGTCTGCAATCCAGAAACTTCTGCGCCGGTGGCGGTATCCGTGTCGGCTCGCGCCATCAGCGCCACTGGGTTCACCCTTACCATCCGCCGTTCCGACATGACGACGACTTGTCCCGTCGACTGGATAGCGACTTCGCTCTAGGCGGCGTCGTATTCGGCGCGGACGGGTCGTAGGCGCTGACAGCGGCCCGAGGATGAACACAACAGACCAAGGAGGCATCGCCATGTCCGACACCCCGATCGAGATCATCGACGGCGAGGAGTTCGTCATCGAGCAGACGGACAACTCCGTGAAGCCCGAAGACGGCGATCAGGCCGGCGTGAGCCAGGACCCGACGCCCGACATCGACGAGGAGGACTGACATGGGCCTCCCCACTCGCAAGGCGTACCTGACGTTCGTCGCGTCGCAGCTCGGCGTCCGTGAGGTACCGGACGGCAGCAACCGCCAGAGGTTCGGCGTCGCCTACGGCTGGAACGGCGTCGCGTGGTGCCAGATGTTCGACTGGTACTGCGCGAACGTCATGGCCGTCTCGCATCTCAGGACCGCGTCGACCATGGCCGCCGTCGCGCAGGCTCGCAAGAACGGCACGTGGCACGACGGCAGCGCGGGCATCCAGCCCGGCGACAGCATCTACTTCCACTGGTCGACGAGCACACGGGCGCACAACCAGCCCGACCACGTTGAGACGTGCGAGAAGGTCGTCACCGGCGGCGTCCAGACCATCGGCGGCAACGTCTCCAACATGGTGCATCGCCAGATCCGGCGAGCGAACATCCTCGGCTACGTCCGCCACACGTTCGCAGCCGCCCCGGTCGTCGTGCGCAAGTACCCGGGCCACGTCATCGGCAAGGGCGCTCACGGGCCCGACGTGGTGTGGATCCAGAAACGGCTCCTGCACCACGGGATCAAGTTGCCGAAGTTCGGCGCCGATGGCGGCTACGGTAACGAGACCGCCGCGGCTGTCCACGTGTTCCGGGCCAAGCAAGGCAAGGGCGCGTGGAGACTCGGCTCGTCGGTCGGCGCCGAGACGTGGAAGCGGCTGGGATTGTGAGCGCCCGTGAGAATGACCCGACCGGAGAGGCTATCCCGATGAGCGACCGCCCAGTGAGCGCATCTGGTTGGACGATAGATACGCTCAAGGAGCACTACGACGCGCTCCGCGTCGCTGACGAGAGGTTCGACGCCGAGCGGGATCGACGTACCACCGAGGGCGCCGTCCTACGGGAGAGGGCTCTGAACGTCAAGGAGGTCGCAGACAAGGATGCCGGCATCCTGTCGCGTGAGAACCAGAACTACAAGGACGAGAAGGCGGACAAGGCGCGCGACCTCTCCCTGTCCGAGCGCGGCGGCTTCGTCACCAAGAGCGACTTGGAGTTGGTGGTCACGCGCATCGAGGACAGCCTCGCGCCGGTGTTCGCGTTCGTGGCCGGGCAGAAGGGAGCGGCTCAAGGCTCCCAGCTAACCACGGCCAAGCTGCTCGGATTCATCGCGGCGGGCGGCACCATCGCGGGGGTCGTGTTCGGACTCGTCAACGCGCTCGCCCGCTAAACAGGAAGGCCCCCTGGGCGGACGCGCCCGGTGAAGCCCAGAGCGACTCAGAGTGATGCCCCCGTTCCGGGTCGCTCGCCAAGAAGGCCCCGCCCCCTTGACCGGGAGCGGGGCCTTTTGGCGTCTAGCGCAGGCTGAACCAAAGCGTGAACGCGAGCACCGCCACGATCACGACGGCGAGAGCGACCTGGTTGAAGCGGAGGTAGTAGTAGAAGCAGCCGCGGTTTGAGCAATGGGGGCAGCCGTCGTAGGCGTCGTCGTACTCGCGGCCACACTTCGCGCACTTCTTCATGGCGTGTCCCTAGAGCCGGATGCCCGCGAACGGGGCCAGGAAGATGACCACCTGGAGCACCAGCACGAACATGATGAGGTTGCGGATCTCTGTGAGGTGCTTCGCCGCCTTCAGTTCGATGGGGCCGCACTCCGGGCAGTAGTCCCACTTCAGCTCATACTCGTGCTGGCACCTGCCGCACCACTTCTCGTTGGGCATGTCGATCCCCCTTCGTCCCCCGGTCCCCTGAGCGGAAGCATACGCGCAGACGTCCATTCCGTCACACAGGGTCACGCACGCTCTCTACCAGCTTGAGCTATTGGCTTCTCGCCCGGTCGGCTACTTCCGCGTCGAGAGCTCGAGCATCGTGTTGTTCGCATCGAAGGTCGCGACGGACTTCGCTTCAGGCACCTTGTCGAGCACGACCGCGTTGTAGGCCGCACCGAGCTTCCTGGCACCGTTCGCGCCCCCGGCCAGCGTCAGCGCCACGGCTGTCCTGTTGAGCGTGATGATGACGCTGCCGTCTGCCTGCGCCGTGACGCTGTCGATGAGATCAGACGCCACCCCCGCATCCGCGAACGCCAACTGTGCCTTGACCGCGAGCGCGGGGTTGTCGGGAGTCGGCGTGAGGACCGTGCTGCAGGAGCCGGCGCAGGACCAGAGTCCCCAGCCGACGATCAATACGAGGGCGACCGCTTGGACGCGGCCGACCCACTTCGGCATGCTGAGCTTCCCTGCTGCCTTCCTAGCGTCGCGCACGCAGATCGGGCACGGGTCGATGCTGTCGACGATCGATTCGCACACCGGACACTTCATGGCCGTTCCCCCTTGTGTCACAAGCGTTAGGCACACGATGGCACACGAAACTGGTCCCGGATGCCTTGCTCCATCGCACTCGCAGCCGAGTGCGGGCAGGTCAGGCTGGCGGAGGGGGAGGGATTCGAACCCTCGAAGCCTTGCGGCTTGCCGGTTTTCAAGACCGGTGACGCGTCCTGCTCCACCGCAGGTAGATGGACTAAGGCGACCGAGCGTCGGAGAAATACATCGTGTATCGTCTCTGTCCATATCGGAACGCCTCGGATTCTAGGCACACGATGGCACATTCAGGCGTTAGGCACACGATGGCACACGGTATCCGGCTCCGGGCGAAGCGTCCTGATGCTGCCCATCTTCGCCGCTACATCCTCCTCCTCCGCGCGTCCCGTCTTGACGTAGTACGTGTCGGTCGTCATGACCGTCGAGTGCCCCAAATGGCGGCTCACGTCGATCAGCTTGGCGCCCTGGGCCAGTGCGATCGTGGCATTCGAGTGGCGCAGGTCCTTGAGCGGGATGTCACGTAGCCGAGGCGGCTTCCGGTCGGCCTCCGGCTTCAGCAACTCGGTCGCCTCCTGTTCCTTGATCGCGCCTCGAAGGTGGCGTCGGAACAGGTACGAGATGCGGCGCGGGTCCATGCGCTCGGCCCCGTCCATCACCAGCGGTCCGAAGCCGCGCATCGGGCGAAGCCCGTCGAGCGCCCACTCCGGCAACGAGATGGTGCGCTTCGACCGCTCCGTCTTGTTGTCCTCGTACCACATGTGGTCCTTATCGGCGTGCAGTCCGCGCCACGTCGACACGGTCCCGGCGGTGAAGTCGATGTCCGACCAGTCGATCGCTGCGGCCTCGCTCCGGCGCATGCCCGCGCCCAGTGCCAGGATCACGATCGCCTCGATAGGATGGCCGACGAACGTGTCGAGCAAGGCGTTGGCCCGGTCACTGTCCAGCACATGGAAGGCGTACTTCGTGGCCTTGGGTGCCTCGACCGAGTCCAGCGGGTTCGATGCCAGGATCCGCCACTTCACGGCCTGATGCAGCGCCGTGTGGAAGACGCGGTACACGTGGTGCCGCGTGTGCTGGCCGACCCCCGCCTTCGCCAGCTTGCCGAGCCAGCGGTCCAGCGAGTAGGGATCGACCTCGGGCAGGTTCATGATCCCGAGGTAGGGGATCACGTGGTGGTCGAGCTTGCTCCTGTAGCCGGAGATCGTCAGCTCGCGGATCTTCCCCTGGGCGAGGCGTTCCTCGAGGTGTGGGTACCACATCCCCTCTAGATACGACTTGAGTGTGAGACCGCGAGCCTGCGCCGGCATCCCCGCCTCGACCTTCAGCGCGTCGAGCGCCTTCTCCGCCGCTCGGACACCGCCGTCGACGACGCGCGACAGTCTGCGTCGCTTGAGGGTTACGGGGTCAGGCGGCGCACTTGCCATGACCCGGTAACGCCCGTCACCGAGCGGCTGGATCGAGCCGGAGGTACGTCGCTTACTGGGCACGATTCATGTCCCGGAGCGCCTGTGCGGGTGCGTCGAGCATGGCCCCCAGGATGAAGTACATGATTCCTCCGGGAGGCCGGAAGAGCAGCGTGAGCATGACAAGCTCCTCGACGGGGGTGTTCTTCTCCCCGCGTTCGATCGCGCCCAGCGTCGAGTCTGTCATCGGATAGCCAGCTGCATTGAGAGCGGCAACGCACGCCTTCCGGTCTGGGTATCCGGCCGCGGTGCGCATGCCCTCGATGAGGTCGCCCAGCCGGTCTTGGTCGAGCAGCCCGTTCCGGGCCTTCTTCGCCTTGCGAGCCATCACATCCCCCTCTGGTATCCGCAATGGTGAACCCTCGCGAATATTACCACATCATGTCGGATTTTCCCTTGACGTTGGGTCGAGCATTGGTGCACCATGTGGAGAAACGCAATGTGAGATGGAGGAAATCGACACGATGGCAGACGATAAGGACATGTACACGGTCAAGGAGGCCGCTGGGCGTCTCGGCATTGGCGCTTCCGCTGTCTACGAGATGGTCGCCGCCGGGCGCATTCCCTCAGTCCGGATCAGCCGAGGTTCGATCCGCATTCCCGTCCGCGCTTTCGAGGACTGGATCGAGTCAGAGACGAGTCAGACCGCAACCCGATAGTCGGACTCGCTCGGACCAGTCGTATCGACAGAGGGGGAGTCGTGGAGAACCACAGCAACGTCACGGTGCAGTACGAGGGGCTTGATCCCATTGAGGGCGTCGCGAGTGAGGCGGAGCTCGCGGAGTCGTTCTGCATGGTTCACGTCACCAGCAATCCGAACGTCGGTGGCGACCGTACGGTCGGTCACTGGATAGCCGCCCCTCGCTCCATCATCGTGCGCGCCGAAGACACCGAGGCCGACGCCTGATGCGCACCTCAGCCGAGATAGACAAGGTCGCGCCGGCGCTCGTCGCCGCGATCGCCGAGATCCCGTCTCCGAAGCGCACCCGCGAAGGCATCGCCGAGAACGGCGAGGTCTACTACTACGCCGACATCACCGACGACCTAGACGCCGCGCGTCCGGTGCTCGCGAAGCACGACCTCGCGATCATGCAAGAGGTCGTGACCCAGGCCACCAAGGTCATCGTCACCACCCGTGCGCAGCATGGCTCCGGCCAGTTCATGGAGACCGAGCCGCTCGAGCTCGAGCGCGCCGGCGTCCAGGCACGCGAGACCGGCGGACTCATCTCCTACGGCCGCCGCTACCAGCTCGAGCCGTTCCTGTGCATGAGCGCCCAATACGACGACGACGCACTCGCGGCTATGCGCGCTCAGACCGCATCCAAGCGCCCCCCTCAGGCGGAGCAGCCGGCACCGACCACCTCCTCCCCCCCGAGGACCCCCCGTGGTTCGGCGCCGGCTGCCTCCGCTGCCAAGGCCCCCCGCCCTTCCAAGGGCGTCAGCACGCCGGCGCTGGCCCGCCTGAAGCGCGCGATCGCCGCGGTGCAGATGAACGACACCGAGCTGGCCGCGCTCCTGAAGCAGCACAAGGTCGCGGATCTCGCCGCGCTCAAGCAAGACGTCGCCTCGCGGCTGATCGAGTCCCTCGAGGACAGCGTCAAGCGCAAGGCCGCCCGCGACGGAGACGCCCAGTGAATCCGCTGCTCGCGATCACCTACGCGCTGCTGGCCGCATTCGTCCTCGCGGTCGCCGGCGGTCTCACCGCGCTCATCGTCTTCGCTCGCGTCAGGAAGGCCCGTCCGTCCTACATCGGGAGGCACTCATGATCCGCGCTCTGTACGCCGTAGTCGTCGCATCGGTGCTCGCGATCTACCTCGCGCTGATGGACGGGCACAGGCCGCTACCCGCGGGTCTCGTCTACCGCGGCGGCAGGGTCTTGCTGGGCGAGTCCAGGAACGCGTCGTGAAGGCCATCGCAGGTACGACGCTGCTGCGCTTCGGCGACGAACTGCTGCGCACGCTCCTGACGCGCGACGCCGCGTGCAACCGGCTCTCGCTCGAGGTTGGCGAACCCGACGCCGACGGCGTGTGCGTCGCCACAGTGACGGTCCACTACGACGACAATCCGCTCATGCTCGAGCACGAGGTGAGCGCGTGGCTGGCGGGGCACTGTCGCTTCTCGATGCCGAGTACCGGTGAGATCGGATACCCGCTCGTCACCGCGACCGTGGCCGCCGAAACGATGGCCGCTGCTCGAGCGGCGGTGGCGTCGTGAGCGACGACACTCGCGCTTCGCTTCTGTGGGGCATAGCCGTCGCCGCGTTCATCGTCGCGTGCGGGCTGGCCGCCCTGGCGCTGCACCCGGACACCGCGTTCGGCATGACGTACCACCAGGCGCGCTACCACACGTCTCAGGCGAAGGCCCGCTCGCTGATCCGTGCCGAGGCCCGCACGTGGCACTACGGCTACGCGAACCGCGAGGCGCTCGTGAAGCTGGCCTACCGCGAGTCGCGCTGGCACCCGTGGAGCCGCTCGAGCATGCACGGCTGCTGGGGCACGTTCCAGCTCCGCTACACGATGTGCCTCGGTCGTCCGTGGTGGGACGCGACCTGGAACACGCACCGGGCGATCGTCTACATCCGCCACCGCTACCACACGCCCATCCGGGCGCTCGCGCACAGCTACCGCTACGGCTGGTACTAACGATGGGCCGAGAGCTCGCATTCGCCGTCGACATGACTCCGATGGGCAAGGAGCGCCACCGCGCCTACATCGGCGACGACGGCAAGCTCCACACGTACCCCGCGACGCGCACCGTCAACGCAGAAGCGGAGATCCGTGCGGCCTTCCGGCGTGCCTACCCGCGCCACGCTCCGCACGAGGGTCCCGTCGAGCTCTACGTCGTGGCGACCATCGTGCCGCCGATGAGCTGGCCGAAGTGGAAGCGCGCGCTCGCGTTGCTCAACCTGTGGCGCTGCACCGTCAAGCCGGACTGGGACAACATCGGCAAGATGACCGACGCGCTGTCCAAGATCGCCTACCACGACGATGCCCAGGTGTTCGACGGCAGAGTCCGCAAGGAGTACGGGGACGTACCGCGGCTCCTGGTGCGCATGCGCCTGTTCGACCAGCCGACGCGCGCCGACTTCAAGGTGATCGAGCCGTCGCTCAGCAGACTCGAGACTCCCGAGGCGGCGTCATGACCGGCGCCGACACCCTCGCCCTGGACTTCGACGCACCGGCCACCGGAAAGCGCACGGCCCCCGATATGGGCTGGCGCAAGTTCGTGGTCGACAACCCTCGCGGCTATGCAGAGATGGTCGGACGCGCTCACTACTGCGTCGCGAACCACATGCACGTCAGCGTCTACGCGCTGTTCGAGTGGCTTCGGAACGCGGGGACGCGCTGGGGCGAGGGGCCATACCTCATCGACCACCGGTGGACCCACGCCGCCCGCGCCATGCTCGTGGCCGACTACCCCGAGTTCGAGCGGCACCTGAGGACCAGGGGAGGTGGCGCCACCCACTCCTGATCGTCCCGTTCCCACTCCCCTTGGAGGCACCGTGAACACCGCAATCTCGCTCGGATTGTCCGTCCTGACGGTCATCGCGCTCGTGAACCTGCTCAAAGGCGTCGGCCTGTCGGGCAAGTGGTCCGCGCTCGTGGCCGTCGTCATCGGCGTGGGCTTGGCCGTCGCCGACTTCG
>Ga0209748_1000201_pt1 | contig 35666 bp, 21 predicted proteins | sample BarGraIncu00421A_FD_185490 | JGI IMG/M metagenome (GOLD analysis project Ga0209748, IMG submission 185490) | Arctic peat soil microbial communities from Barrow, Alaska - Barrow Graham LP Incubations 004-21A (SPAdes) (version 2) | ecosystem: Environmental > Terrestrial > Soil > Wetlands > Peat... | reverse complement strand
ACTAACTGTAACATAGGTTGGATCACCGGCGGCATTAACTAATAATGTAGCAAAAGCTCCATCCTTTCTCCCATCCGGAACAACTGTGTTTTTATTCAAAATATGATATTGAATAAATTTAATTACCAGATCAGCTTCAGGAGTTCCGGAGGCAGGCTTAAAATTTGGAACTCCAAGAGATGCGGCCCCTACTGCAGGAAGGAAGCCTTGTTTTACTGCATTTACAATGGCAGCATTATTTGGAACAAATACCGTATAAAAAGTACCGTTAGATGTTCCTAAAATCTGTAAATTAGCATCCAAAAGAGTAGCTGCCAATAATGTATAAAATGATCCGTAATTTGTAGGATCTGATACTGACAAAGCTTGAAGATGATAACCAATTGTTTTTGTAGTATAGTATAAAAGCCCACCGGTAGTTGATTTACCTGTCGGAATAACTTCATGAGTATAATAAACGGTACCATTGACAACAGTTTGAGAACTGTCTTTTACAATATAACTACCTGCATCCATATTCCCGGCAGCCCATATTGTGTTGTTTTTATACCTGATATATTCACCATTATACATTTCAATAATTCCATCACCTGATAAATCTGGTAATACCATATTTGGTGCTGAAACAGATGTTTTCAAGACTCTGTAAAACTGATCCCTTTGACTTCCGCCCCATCCCATGGAACCAAATGTACCTACTGGCATAAGTGGAGCTTTATAACCCCAGGGTGTGTTGTTACTAGCTTCTCTTGTAGCATCGTATTCAAATCCACCCGCCCTGACTTGAACATCAGGCATCATAAACATAATATAATTAATACTGGGAATTATGATAGAATACTTCACCTCGGCATTTAAACCCCTGAGCATGAGAGTATAATTTGGATTCAGGTAAGGTTTTGAATAAAGTGTTCTGAAAACATTCGCATCCTGCACTTTATTGGTTCCATAGAAAATACCGTTACTCAGTAGCTTCTGGTCGACAACATCACTTTTAGTAAATGTTGGACTTTCACCTTGAAAATTATTTGCTGACTGAATCCTACTAGGCCAAACATTATTAGTATACATGAGTGAACTGATGAAATCATTCAATACTTCAGGTGGAGCTGAATTGAAAGAACCAAAATAGGTAAGTAATTTTTTGGTATAGGCTAATAATACATCATTGGTTGGAACCATAAATGTATAACCGCTTGTTTGCGATGACGTTCCCTTAGTTAAATAATTTTCATTATTAGGAGAAAATCCCAAAGCCGAATTATATATTTTAATAAACACTGAATCGGGCTTCCCTGTTAATACATTGTATCTATGCGTCAGATCTGCATTCGCTTGATAATTAACCTTCATATCCAGTAATTTTTTAAATTCACTGTAATTCGGGTTAGAAGCAAGATACTGATCAATACTCAGTGCTGGAAGAATTACCCTGTTTAAAACGTGAATCATTCCATTCTCTGCAACAATATTTTTTTGTGATTCTATCACAGAGGCATCCATAACATTAAAACCGGTATACTTCGTATTAGGATAGAAAAAATTATAATCTGTAGCAGACAATCCAACAGCATTTATAAAAGCATCTGTAAAAAATGAGATGTTCTTATTGCTATTGTCGCCGACAACATAGACTCCATTGTTACTGTTATTAGCAATCACCTTGCGTGGTGATCCAATTTCAGTTTGAACAAAATCATAATAGACCGTTTTCTTTTTGAAAGCAAGATTTGGAATTACACCTATAGATGACTGATAATTTGTAAGTTGATCTTGCCTGTAGGAATTGTACACCAAGGAAAAGGTAACAATTTTCCTTGCTACAGCAGAGTCGATTGAAGCTACACCACCTGTAATACTGTTCTCTTTAAAGTAATTGGTAAATGCAGAGTCAGTGGGTGCAAAAAATGTCCAGTAACCAGCTTGACTTAAAGTTTCCTTGTACCCTGCTTTGTCAACAAGAGCCAATAAACTTTTAAAGTTTCCCTTAGCTTGTAATTGCTGATAGATACATGGAGGCAAGTTGTCAGGACGCTTGTAAAAATCCACAAACTCCTTGTTCTTACACCCGGATAGGAAAAACAGCAATAATAAAAATCCTGAGGTAATTCGTAAAATTTGATTCATAATTGTTAAGTTTCTCAGATTGTTAATGATAACTTGATTAAAAATTTAAGCTTATAAAAAATGACAGGTAAAATTTACATTAATAATTAAAGCCAAATTAATGGCTATTTTTCATTGAAATCTTTATACTTTTTGAATTATTCTTTACGTAAAATGATAAAAAATTAAATAATTGTTAATATTATGTTAATAAGTACGACAAAGTTATCCTGATAAGTAAATTTTTACGCTTTCAATTTATCGCTTTGAGAATTCTCAACGATCATATTGTACACATAATTAAAAGGTTTTGTCAGTTTGTGGTGGGGTATTGCAGTAGTACAATTTTACAAACTTTTATAATATAAATACAGAAACATGCAAAAATAAAACAGAGAAATAATCATCTTTTCAATAAACAACTCCTCTTTTTTAAAATACTTTTTCATTTGTTTATATACTTTAGACTTTAAAAGATTCAAACAAAAGAAAAATTTGATGAACAAAATAAAGTATGAGGTGTTGTTAATGTTGACTTAGATAGTGTCGAAATCAATGCGACTTTACAGAAATACCAAATTGTCAGGTCGAATCAATTTCATATCCAGAACTATAAACGAGTATTTAGATACTTTATTTTATGATTTCAGTGAAAATATATTATTCCAAATAAAAAACAGTAGCTTCATTTTTAACTGGTTCCCCTCAACACAAAAATAAAATATTAAGTGTTTAATTTTCAATTCACTATAAATTTAAATAATTATTTTTAATATTTTTGATTTAGTAGAAAATTATCATCTATATTCGCTGCTTGCAAAAAATCAAGATACCACCCAATAAAACCGATTTGATTTCGTTATCTCAGTCGCGTGTTTAAAGGCAAATATTTTTCTTTTACGCATTTGGACAAATTTTAAAAACAATTTTTATTGTTGTTAATTGAATTTCGAATATTATGGAAGATAACAATTCATCAGGATCATGTTGTGGCAATCGTTTGGCCAAACTATTAAAGGATTTCACCAATGGGTGTGTTACTGAAAATAATGAAGCCAAAGCAGAAATAAAACCCCTACTAAAAACGCCTAAAGATCCTGAAACCATTCTGATTGAATTGAAATACAGTAAATCACCTTTAAAATAGGTCTCAATTATTTATTGTACATTTTAAAGTGATGGCACGTTTCCCTAAAATGTGAAGCTTATTTTATATCTTGTCCCTTTATCAATGTTTCATTGTCAAATAATGAATATACTATCTTTATTGAAGAATTTATCTCCCAATTATGGAAATGTATACTCATCTAAAAGTTAAATTACTATTCCTGATCTTATCCATTTCTACTTTTGGATTTGCACAAAACCCTGTGAAGTTAATAGATCAAGGCAATTTCGTTATCCTTTCAAACGATTATGTACAGATTACACTCAGTAAGAAAAAAACACTCATTTCTTCTTTAAAATACAAAGATCTTGAATTGATAGGCCGTCAACACATTAACTGGAACATCGTAAGCAGCGACGAAGAAGAAAGCAAAGTAAGAAAACTATCACAAAAAGTCGTTTATTCTGTTCGCATAGATCCTTCTAAAAACAATGGCGAACGCGCAGAAGTATCATTTAAATATATTTATGACGGTAATGAACAAGCCAATCCTGTCGATATCGATATGCGTTATACGCTTGGCAAAAACGACAAGGGGGTTTACTTGTCCGCACTGTTTACACATCGTGCAGGTTATCCGGAATTTGAATTGGGACAGGGTAGAATGATTGCCGAACTCAATCCTGAAGTTTTTGATTTTTACACCGTCGATTCTAACAGAAGGCGGATAATGGCTTCTGAAAATGATGTTAAAAATGGAATCCGTCGAAATGTAAAAGAGGCAAATCTACTCACAACAGGAATCCACAAAGGAGAAGTTGAACACAAGTATGATTATGCAGCTATGTTGGCTCAAACTCCAACATGGGGATGGACGAGTACTGCAAAACATGTAGGAATCTGGATGATTAACCCAAGCCATGAATACATCAATGGAGGGCCTACACAGGTTGGCCTTACCGGTCATGTAGAATGCGTTCTGTTAAACCATTGGCAGGATGGACATTATGGTGGCGGCACCCAGGTATTTAAAAAAGACGAAAATTGGGAGAAGTTTATTGGACCATTCTTTATCTATTGCAATTCAGGCATCAATCATGATGATATGTGGAAAGATGCCATCGGTGAAGCAAAGAAGCAACAGCAATTGTGGCCTTTTAACTGGGTCGTCGAGAAGGAATATCCTAAAAAACAAGAACGTGGAGTTTTGAGTGGACAAATTCAGATTTCAGATCCTTATGTTCCGGTTACTAAATTTTCAAATATGTGGGTTGGTCTGGCTAACACCACAAACGAAGATGCCATTTCTAAAGATAAGGCTCCGATAAACTGGCAGTTTGAAGGTAAACATTATCAGTTCTGGGTTAAAGCGGATCAAAAAGGCAACTTTACAATTCCAAATATCCGTGCCGGAAAATATACAATATTTGCATTTGCAGATGGTATATTGGGTGAATTCAGTAAAACAGATATTACAGTATCTCAGGGCAGTAATATCAATATTGGTAAACTAACCTGGACTCCTTTAAGATATGGCAAGCAACTGTGGGAAATCGGAATTCCAGACCGCTCGGCTGCTGAATTCCGACATGGTGATCATTACTGGCAATGGGGGTTGTATATGTTGTATCCAAAGGAATTCCCCAACGATGTTAATTTCACAATTGGTAAAAGCGATTGGTCTAAAGACTGGAACTACTGTCAGCCTCCTGTCATTGACTCTGCATATAATGTTGTTCGGTCACCTGTATGGTCTGTTTTCTTTGACATGCCGGATCAGGCAAAAGGAACCGCAACATTGCGGTTGGCTATTTGTGGTAGCAGAAATCAAACAGCTGTAAATGTCCTGGTGAACGATGTGCTTGTCGGAAAAACAGGGATTTTAACAAACTCAGGAGTAATGCACCGTGATGGAATCCGGGGTAAAGAAGACGAAATAGCAATACATTTTGATGCTAAACTTCTCAAAAAAGGCACAAATACTATTAAGTTGAAGCTGACCAATGTTAAAAACTGGACTTTCGGATTACTTTATGATTATCTGCGGCTAGAACTTTAAGAGATAATGGGTTTCAGTATTGGTCTCTCCGGTTTTGTAAAATTAAATCACAATTTATTTAAGAAAGTCTCTCACTTGATCGCGGATATATTGTTTGATTGAATCCCATGTTTGTCCTTTCAGACTCACGGGATCTTCGCTTTCGTCGGCATCTTCAAAATAAATAATAGCTTGTGGAATAGAGATCAATAGGTTTTGATCGGGGTATTTCTTTTCATGAAAGGCGATCATATCCGTTAAAGGATAATATTTCAACAATTCGTATAAATCCCAAAAATCTTTTTTCCTTCCTCTTCCAAGTATCGCATTCAGTTTCAATCCAATGATATCTTTGTCAGAAAAAAGTCTAATGCCATCGGTTTCTTCAATATTATCGATAAGCGGATGTGGGTAATGTACTAAATCTACTTTAACCTCACGGATGTAACAAAAAACTCCCCAACGTACGTTTTTGCTTTCGGTACGATATCCCTCTCCAAATTCTTTCTTTAATGTATCTACGATTTGATCACTATTAAATGCTTCAGGGCAAAATAGATCGAGATCGATGGATGTTCGATGACCATAACGAAGTGAGAGCGCAGTTCCACCAACCAATGAAAACGCCTGCAACTCTTTTAGCTGCATCAATTGTTTTAATACGGAAAAAGTTCCGGGTTCAACTGTCTCAGTATGTAGCATCTAAATTCGCTAATAGGTTTATTAATAACTGCGGCTGCTAAATGAAGTCTTCTTTCAGGAAGGTATTTAGCATTTAACAAGACTTCCGTCACTTTTTCGTCCCCATAATAACGACGACATTGGCGGATATCTTCAACATCTCCCCGCTCAAAGACCCTTTCAATAACAAAAACGACGCTTTTATCGTAATCCAGGACTTCAAAATTCACGTCCCAGAAAATACGCTTGTTGAATACCGGTTTGTTAATGGGTTTATTCATAAATCCAAAATTACATATTTTTAATCGACTTTGTACATGCATATAAAAAAATGGAATTAATGGGTTAGGTTTCATTTTGATTCCACTATTGGATCACCCGGGTAAAACGCTTTGAAAACGCTCACATGACTCTGACAATATCCTCCGCAGTTCCGATGCTACTCCGATACTACTCCGTATTAGTTTCGTGTTTCTACCGATCCTTATAATCGGTAGAAACACAATACAAACACGAGACAGTAAAGGTACAATGATGTTATTGAGGATAGTCTTTGAAGAATTAAAGAAGAGTTTTGAAAGCTTCTTCATTCCAATATCATTAGATTATCCCTGGTTCAGTTTTTTATAAGCAAGTAATTCTTTCCCCTGAATAAATGGTGACGGACCCCATTACTCTCCGCTTACATGTTCTTTTGAAAACGCTTTCATTTCGCTTACAATATGGTTGGATTATGGTACACAGTTCCGTATTTGCTTCATGTTATCACCGTATTTGTTTCGCATCTGCTTGGTACCCTGGATACCAAGCAACTACGAAACAAATACCAAGACAATACGGAACAAACACCTGACTGCGGAGAGTCTTTAAAGAATATTGTAAGCATATTTAAAAAGTCATTGATCGGTTAACCCTGGTTTTAAATGTAGGGGCCGCCCAAGGGTAATGAAGATTTTTTATTTTCCCCATGGGCGGGAATTAATGAGGTCAGGTCCCTTTATCCCCATTATCACCCATCTTTGATACAGCTTTAGAGTGTTACCCGAACACTCTCTCTCATAGCACACTCAGCCACAATTTCTAAATAAATTGTGGCTGACCCCAATATTCAATCATTTTTTATCAAAACAAGTGCTTTATTCAATAAAACAGGCGTACAAATGGGGAAAATAGTGTCAAAAACTGTCATTATTGTAACAATTACGCTTCCCATTCTCAAGCTCCCTAACGGGGCTAAGAATTAGGATGATGGGTTTTCTACAATCATGACGACCCTACGGGTCTACCCAACCTTATTAAATCAATGGAAATAAAAAAACAAAAATAATCTTGTATGATTTTTGAATAATATCTATATTGCACCCTTAATTTATTGATTTTGAATTTGACTTAACCTTATACATATTAAATTATAAACAAATCAATTAAAAGGAGGTAAAAAATGAATGAATTATTAGTTATTGTAATTGTAATCCTTGTTCTCCTGTTTCTTTCAGGTATCAGGATAGTTCGTCCAACCCATAGAGGATTGACTGAACGTTTGGGAAAATATCATCGCTTTGGTGATCCCGGATTTCATTGGATTTTCCCCGTTATCGAAAAAATGTACCAGATCAACATCACTGAACAAATGGTGAATGCCGAGCCACAGGAGATCATCACAAATGATAACCTGAATGCAAGAGTAGATGCTCAGGTCTATTTCAAGGTGAAACAGGATGAAGATAGCGTGAAAAATTCGCTCTACAACGTAAATAATTATCAATGGCAGATCGTGAATCTGAGCAGAAGTACCCTGAGAAATATCATCGGTACGCTGACTTTGAAATCGGCCAACAGTGAAAGAGGAAAAATCAATTCAGAACTCCACCGGACACTGCTTTCAGAAACACAAAGCTGGGGCATCGAAATTGTCCGTACAGAATTAAAGGAGATAGATCCTCCAAAAGATGTTCAGGAAACAATGAACAAGGTTGTTAAGGCCGAAAACGAAAAAATTGCTGCCATTGATTATGCATCTGCTCGCGAGACTGTTGCCGATGGTGAAAAACGAGCTAAAATCAAAGAGGCTGAAGGTTATAAACAGTCTAAGATTCTTCATGCAGAAGGTGAAGCAGAGGCAATCAAACTGGTTAACGAGGCTGCCGATATGTATTTTACCGGTAATGCACAACTGTTGAGGAAACTGCAGGCACTGGAAACATCACTGGCCAACAATTCCAAGATCGTTGTTCCTACTGGTTCTGATCTGGTGAATGTCATTGGTGAGATGGCTGGCATTCTTCCAGTCAATAAGAAGACACCAAATCCGGATACCGATAAAGGACAAACGAGTTCTTTACAATCAGGGAAATAGGTTTTTACATCATCTAATTTTATGAAAGCGTTCAAAGGAATTTTACTTCTTCATTTCCTATTGTTATCGGTATGTACTTTAGTTGCTCAAACAACTGGTCAGAAGTATGATATCGTTGTTGCTGCCGATGGGAGTGGCAGATTCAGGACTATTCAGGAAGCGATCAACGCATCTCCTGATAATCAGACCAGCAGGACTGTGATTTTTGTAAAAAAAGGTGTTTATAAAGAAAAGGTCGTGGTTGCTGCTTCAAAAAAGAATCTGACTTTCATCGGAGAAGATCTGATGAAAACGATTATCACATATGATGACTACAGTCCAAGGGTTGTTGGAAAAGACACCATCAAGACCAATACCTCTTTCTCATTTGCTATTGATGCCGATGGGTTTATTGCTGAGAATATTACTTTTGAAAACACTGCCGGTAAGGTTGGTCAGGCTGTAGCAGTCAGGATTATTTCTGACAGGGTGATATTCCGGAATTGCCGTTTTATTGGCAATCAGGATACTTTACTGGCAAATGGCACCGGTAGGGTCTATTTCTCCAATTGCTACATCGAAGGAACTACCGACTTTATTTTTGGATCGGCGATTGCACTGTTTGAAGATTGTCGCATTCTGAGCAAGAAGAATTCTTTCGTTACTGCGGCATCTACTCCGCAGGGCAATCAGTATGGTTATGTCTTTAAGAATTGTACGCTGACGGCTGATACAGCTGCTAAGATGGTTTTTCTGGGTAGACCATGGCGACCTAATGCAAAAGTGGTTTACATCGAGTGTTGGATGGGACAACATATCCGTGCAGAAGGTTGGGACAACTGGCGCAAAGCTGACAATGAGAAGACGGCTTATTACGCAGAGTATAAAAGCAAGGGACCGGGAGCAAATCCTGCAGGCAGGGTTGCATGGTCACACCAACTGACTGATGAGGAAGTAAAGATTTATTCTACAGCGTTGATTTTTGGAAAAACTGCCGGTTCTGTTCCTTATGCTGAAGCTTGGCTACCTGCAAAATAGGAAATATTCTATTATGTTATTTGTGAAGTTTATGAAAAAGCTCAAATCTATTTTAATCATTTCTGTCTTATCATTTATTTTATTCAATGTGAGTGCACAAGCTCAGAATGAATTTACTCCTGAACAGAAAAAAGCAATACAACTAAGTTGCGACAGTATCAGTGGTCCCGGAAAACCTGTAATAGGTGATGGTCATGGTGGATGGCGAAGTGGCTCAGAAGGGGTCCAGTATAGTGGCGCTTACCCTGCTGATCCCCGTTGGACTGTTATGGATGCTTCCAAATCAACCGGTTCGGCAATCAAAGATGGTTTGCTCCCTCCTATCAAACCCTTGCTGGAACTTCATCTGCGTGATACAGAGATTTGTTTAGGAGGAGATGGAAATTATTATATGACAGGTTCTTCCGGAGATAACATCTGGGCTTATGCAGCAGGAGTTGAGATATGGAAATCCCGGGACCTGAAGAAGTGGTCCTACATGGGCCTTGTTTGGAGTATTGCAAAAGATGGAATATGGGAGAAAAAATGGCAAAATCTTCATGGGAAGCCTGCCCGTGCATTGTGGGCTCCTGAGATTCATTACGTCAAGGGTAATTATTTTATTTGTTTTAGTATGCCTCCCACTGGAATATCGATCCTGAAAAGTGTTTCGGGAAAAGCCGAAGGTCCCTATGTGCATGCTACCACAGTAACGGATAAGCCATTTGTGAATGGAATTGATCCAACACTTTTTCAGGATGATGATGGCAAGGTTTATTTCACTTATTCAGGTGGTAACAGGATTGCTTTGATGAAAGACGATATGAGTGATATTGCTGAGCCTTATCATCAGATTGTTTTACAAAACCCTGATCACGACCCCACACATCACGCCGCACGTTGTGAAGGACGTGGAATGAACGATTTTGGTACTGAAGGAGCCGTATTATTTAAAGCCAATGGGAAATATTACCTGGGTGCAGCTGACGATTATCAGGGCAGGTATTCAAGTTGCGTGGCAAGAGCTGATAATATTTATGGACCTTATACCAGCCGGCAAGAAACAGTTCCCTGTGGTGGTGGTACAGGCTTCTTTAAAGACAAAAAAGGAAACTGGTGGTGTAGTTTCTTTGGAAATGATGGTCAATCTCCATGGAGAGAAAAACCAGGGATTGTAAAAGTTGATTTTAATCCGGATGGTAAAATAGTGTTTTCAAAACATCAGCCCTTTGTTGATGACCCGAAATGGAAATAATAATAAATATTTTTATTTCCCCATATAAGTAACTAATATGAAGAGTAAGCTTTTCAAAAATTAATTAATGCGTGTCTGAAAAATTCAAATTAAAATAATCAACCTCATATGTCGAAAAAAATATCAGTAAGACCATTTTATGTAAAGGGTTTTTTATTATTGATACTTTCATTAATTTATGATTATTCGTTCTCTCAACAAATAGGCGTTTATGCACCTCTTGCTCCAGCAACAGGCATTCTTACACCACCGGCAAAAGAAACGCCGCAAATTAATGGTGCAAATATTTTTGGAGTAAGGCCAGGGTCGCCTTTTTTATTTACAATTTCCGCAAGTGGTAAACGCCCTATGTTATTTACTGTAAGTGGCCTCCCTGGCACCCTCAGTTTGGATAGTCAAACAGGCCGGATAACGGGTACCCTTTATAAAACAGGAAAATATACGGTTAAATTAAATGCAAAAAACCAATTAGGCAAAGCAAGCAAAAGTTTTACAATTGTAGTTGGCGAAGAGATAGGGCTTACACCAGCAATGGGATGGAACAGTTACAATGTTTACGGCGAAGGCGTTGACCATGAAAAGGCAATTCATGCGGCGAAGGCTTTAATTGCCTCGCATTTAAATGACCACGGCTGGATTTATGTTAACTGTGATGACGGCTGGCAGGGCCTACGTGATAGCAAAACGCTTGCGTTAAATGCAGATCCGCAACGCTTTAATGATATGAAATCATATAGTGAAGAAATTCATTCTTTAGGACTAAAGGCTGGACTGTATTCTTCACCATGGACCAAAACATATGGTGGCCGCGTGGGGGGGAGTGCCCAAAATGCTGATGGGTCAAAAGATTCTACTTATCGATTAAATTCGCCCAAAAACAAAAAGGTATTGCCCTTTGCAATTGGAAAATACTCCTTTGCCAAACAAGATGCCCAACAATGGGCCAGCTGGGGGTTTGATTATTTAAAATATGATTGGGGACCTGTTGAAGGGCCGGAAACCAAAGAAATGTATGATGCTTTGCGTGCTTCGCACCGCGATATTGTGTTCAGCTTGTCAAACAACCATACCATGACTTTGATTAGAAACATCAAAGATGTAGCTCCCTTTGCCGAATCATGGCGCACCACTACAGACATTAATGACAACTGGAAACGAGTAAGCGATATTGGCTTTAACCAGGATAAGTGGGTGCAATATGCCAGACCAGGTCATTTTAACGATCCCGATATGCTGGTTGTTGGCTATGTAGGATGGCGCAACACACCACGCCCTACAAAGCTTACACCCGATGAACAATATACCCACTTCAGCTTATGGTGCCTCCTTTCAGCGCCTTTATTACTTGGTTGTGATCTGGAAAAGCTGGATGAATTCACCTATAACCTTTTAAGTAATGATGAAGTAATTGCAATAGATCAGGATACCTTATGCAAACAGGGAACACGAGTTGATGCAAAGGACAGTTTGGAAGTATACAGCAAGCCTTTGAGTGACGGCAGCATAGCTGTAGGTCTATTTAACCGGAGCCAGGCCAAAGCAAATATTAAAATATACTGGGACAAATTAAATATTAAAGGGAAACAAACCATACGGGACCTATGGCGCCAAAAAGATGTAGTCGTTACTGATGATACTTTTGAAACTGAAGTTGCGTCGCATGGTGTTGTGTTAATCAAATTAACTCCCAAAAAAATATGAACAATAAAAACATAAAAATGAACAAATTAAAAAGCAGTATGATGTGCCTGGGATTAGTGATGATTCTAAAGTCAACATTGGCACAAACGTCAGGGCCGGAAAATGCGGTATACGATATCCGCAAATTCGGGGCTATCGCTGATACGACCATTGTAAACACCAAAGCCTTTCAGGCCGCTATAGACAAGTGCAATGCCGACGGCGGTGGTGTGGTATTAGTAGCCGGGGGCAGATTTGTTACCGGCACCATCTACCTAAAAAGCAATGTAACCCTTCGCGTGGAAGCGGGTGCTGTGATGCTAGGGAGTAGCAAAATAGCTGATTATGCGACCAATACCGACCGTACCATGTATAAAGGGGAGCCTTACATGGATCGTTGTTTGATTTTTGCCAGGGATGCAAAAAATATAGCTATTGAAGGCAATGGTATGATCGACGGGCGGGGAAAATCTTTACCTGAAAAAGGTGATCCCGGGAAAAACCGTCCAAAAATGATAAGGGCAATAGACTGTTCACATATCCGCCTGCGCGACATTACGCTTAAAAGCCCTGCTTCCTGGACCACCGAATGGCGCAACTGCACGGATATTGCCGTAGATGGTATCACCATTGCCAGCCGGAATATCTCCAACGGTGATGGGCTTGATTTCGACGGCTGTGCCAACGTCAGGGTATCCAACTCTACGTTTAATACTGGTGATGATGCCATTTGCCTGCAAACTTCAAGCCTTGACCATCCTTGTATAGATTTTACAATCACCAATTGTAACTTTTCAAGCCGTTGGGCAGGTGTACGGATTGGGCTGCTGTCGCGTTCAAACTTTGAAAATGTGGTGATCAGTAATTGTACTTTTAATGGCCATAATGATTCAGGTTTAAAAATCCAGATGATGGAAGGTGCTGAAATGAAGAACATGGTGTTCAGCAACCTGGTAATGAAAAATGTGCCACGTGCCATATTTATGACGTTTAACAGCCAAAACGCCTGGATAGACGCTCAGGGCGAACCGGCACCAATGAAGCGGGTTTATAACCTAATGTTCAGCAATATTATCATCGAAAATCCAACAGGCAACACCAGCCCGGCTATTGTGGTTACAGGCTTACCGGATCATCCTATTGAAGGCCTTGTTTTTAGCGATATCAAAGCGATTCTTCCGGGCGGAGGAACAGCTGAACATGCGAAGAATGTACTGACCGAACTCACAGCCGAGAACCTGAAAGGACGTTGGCCTGAATACGGTGGCCTCAGGGCTGTAGCGCCAGCATCGGGTATGTATATCCGCCATGTTAAAGGTATTACTCTACGGAACATTGACATTAGTACTAATTTGCCGGATATACGTAAGGAAATTGTTCTGGTGGATGTCACCGGCGATAAAGTTACGGATAGTCCAACGCCTGATAAACGGAAAGAATAATGATGTTATGTAATTAATGGGTGTCAAGTAGGCAAGGACATTTATTACCGGTTGATTAAATAATATTAAGCTATAAGAAAATGGGGACTGCCCCCAATTCCTCATAATCCTTAACCCGACACAAATATTTAACAAATGATAACCAAAAGAATCCCTGTTCTGTTTTTTAGTTTTTGTATGCTGTCACTTGCTGCCCTGGCGCAAAACAACACAGTTACCGTTAAGGCTGATGTTCCGCAGCATGATCCCCCGATCACCCGGCCGGTCAATAGCGCCATTGGCGAAGCCGGTAATAATACCAAGTTCGATATGGCGCCAGAAACGACACCTAAAGTAGTGGCGGCAGCCATTAAGTCCATACCAACAAAAATGGCTTCCGGCCCGTTCAAACCCACATGGGAATCGCTGCAGGCCAACTACAAAGTGCCTGAATGGTTCAAAGGCGCTAAATTCGGATTATTTATGCACTGGGGGCTGTATTCGGTGCCGGCCTATCATAACGAATGGTACGAAAAGTACATGTATGGTAATTTTGTGGCCTGGCATACCGAACATTTCGGGTCGCCAAACAAATTTGGCTATAAGGATTTTATCCCCCTGTTCACCCAGGAGAAGTTTGACCCGGATGCATGGGCGTTGCTTTTCAAAAAGTCGGGTGCCCGCTTTGTGATACCAACTGCCCAACACCATGATAATTTTGCCATGTGGGACAGTAAGGTCACCCCGTATAACGCCAAACAAATGGGTCCAAAGCGAGACCTGATTGGTGATCTGTGCAAAGCGGTGCGCAAACAAGGATTGAAATTCGGGGTATCCAACCACGGAATCGAAAACTTCCAGTTCATCAATCCGTCGGCTGAAATACTGGCGCAGATGAAGTCGGAAAAGTCCGATCTGTTCGACCCAAAATGGGCTGATTTCTACAACGTGGCCGACCGCAGCGACGCGGCTTGTCAAAAGTTCCTGGTCAACTGGTACGAACGCAACATAGAACTCATCGAACAATACCAACCCGATATGCTATGGTTCGATAATGGTGTAGACCAGCGTTACCTCGATCCCCTCAAACTGAATATAGCGGCTTATTACTATAACCGGGCCAAACAATGGGGCAAAGAGGTTTCGATCAGCACCAAGAAAGCGGCCTTTGCACCGGCTGGTACCAATATAACGACTATCGGCTCCATTTTGGATTTTGAAGGTGGTATCCCTAAAGCGATCCGTACGGGCGAATGGCAGGTGGATCGTAAGATCGGCAGCACCTGGGGTTATACCAGCGACATGACCGTCAGCAACCCTGCATCTGTCATAGGCTTGTTAACCGATATTGTGAGCAAAAACGGCACGCTGCTGCTGAACCTTTCGCCCATGAAGGATGGCACCATCCCTCAGGAGCAACAGGAAACCCTGCTTGGTGTAGGCAAATGGCTGATTGTGAACGGAGATGCTATTTACGATACGCATAACTGGACAAAATTCGGGGAAGACGGGCCGGATAAATTGAGAATACGTTTTACGGTAAAGGGCGACGCGCTTTATGCCATCATACTCGGCAGGTGGCCGGGTGCTGAGATAAATATAGCTTCGCTTGCGCAGGGACAGGTATCCGAAGGCAAGATTGCCTCGGTCACTATGCTCGGCGCAACAGGGGCATTGTCTTTTACACAAAGCGCAGATGGTTTAAAGGTAAGTTTACCAGCAACACCACCTTGCGATATCGCCTATACATTAAAAATTACCGGATTAAAAATGAACCCCTCAACTACAACAGATTCGGGTAATCCGATCGTTGGTTATTAATATGAATACCATGAAAAAACAACTCAAATCCATTCCATTTCTGTTTTGACCATTGCTGCCGGATTTTGTAACGTTGCCACAGCGCAGACAAACCCATCGCCAACACAAGGCTTAAAAGTTGTATCTGACGGTGAGGTAATGGGGTCGGGACTCATTTCACTTTGTAGTGATTATCCTAAACATTTGCTTTTTTTCGCAGCTTAGAAAATAATTCTTCAGTATTTTCCTATTCTGTGGTTTGTCCGCTTTTGGCTTCTTTAATTGATTTTGCTAATGTTGGACGGGGAGTTTTTTGTTCGACAATCTTTACAAAAGGCTGTGTTTTGAGGTACTCAATCAGCTTTTTAGCTCCTTTTGACCGTTCGTTGATGATTATTGTTGTCATAGGGAAAATATTTTCACAAAGATAGTGGATGAATGAAGGAAATTGGATCAGAGATTGAATCAGAAAACATTTATTTTCAATTCAGATTATGAGGATAAATGGAATCAAATTAATGATACCCAGCCATTATTTTCACTTTTGGGGTTAGGTTTCATTTTGATTCTACTATTGATGCAGGGTATGAAGTATAAAGACTTTGAACAATCATAACGTCATAAAATAGATTTAATGAAGCTTTATGGTCCTGTTTTGAACCTGCAATATCGCCGAGTAATTCTTTAACTTTTGACCGGGATTCTAATAATCTATACTCAAATGGATTATTCTCTATTGCTTTATTATAAGATCTTAGTGCTTTGTCATATTTTTTATTTTTTACATATTCTTCTGCTTCAATTTTAAAATCAGTAGCTTTAAATTCTTCAGGTGTTTTGACTGGTCTGTACCTGGGATAAATGAGGTCAGGAACCATTTATTTGTGTTGGTTTATATGTACCTGCTTGATTTAAGTTAGACAAAGGTGATAATATTGATTAGTTCCAGGATTTTAAAATAAAATATTTTGTAAAAAAGTATTGGTAAATAAAAATACAATATATTTGCGCGTGAAAGTTCGCGAGTAAGTAACCAATAAATTAATATGAATAATATTACAAGTCTATTTTGTTGAACCACACATAATACTTTATATCAGTTATATATGCTTTATAGGGACTGACCTCATTAAGTTCAACAAAACTGCGAATGTTATCATCCATTTAATAAAACTTTAACTCGAAATACAATATTATGAACCAATTTATTGTCTTGAAAATGATGAGAATCGCAAGCGTTTTGTGTATAGTGGTTTTATCGTTAGTTGGAGCTGTTTATAGCCAAACCATTAGCACATCAATACCAAAAATTATTGAAAAGAATGGTCGACATGCTCTTTTAGTCGATGGGCAACCGTTCTTAATTCTTGGTGGGCAGGCACACAATTCAAGTGCATGGACGGGCATGTTGCCAAACGTTTGGCAGGCCATTGATGCCATGCACGCCAACACGCTCGAAGTACCCATTTACTGGGAGCAAATTGAAGCACAACCCGGAAAATTCGATTTCTCACTGGTTAATACTTTGCTCGTGCAGGCTCGTAAACACAACAAACATTTGGTGTTGCTGTGGTTCGCTACCTGGAAAAACGGAAGCAGTCATTACATGCCCGAATGGATGAAACGCGAACCTTCGAAATATCCTAACATCACCGGAAAAAAAGGGAAACCGGTTGATTCTCCTTCGCCGCATTCCAAAGCAGCGATGGTAGCCGACGCAAAAGCGTTTGCTGAAGTGATGAAATACCTGAAAGTGGCCGATTTGCAACACACCGTGTTGATGGTTCAGGTTGAAAACGAACCAGGAGCGTGGGGAAGTGTACGCGATTATTCTCCCGAAGCACAAAAGCTCTTTCAAGGACAAGTTCCTGAAAAGCTGCTCAAACCAGAAATTCTTAAAGCTTTAAACAAACCTGCAGTGAATAAAGGAACCTGGACCGAAGTATTCGGGAACGATGCTGACGAATATTTCCATGCATGGTCGGTTGCCAGTTACATTGGGTACGTGGCTGCGGCTGGCAAAGCGGTTAATCAGCTGCCTTTATATGTGAATGCTGCACTTCGTGATCCAATCAGTAATCCCAGTGCTTCAACCTATGAAAGTGGCGGTCCAACCGATAACGTAATCCCAATCTGGAAGGCAGCGGCTCCGGCCATCGACTTGCTGGCTCCTGATATTTATATGCCTGAAAGTGAAAAGGCACTGAAAGTGATTGAGTTATACGCGAGGGTCGATAATCCGCTGTTTGTTCCTGAAATTGGTACCGGCCCTGAATATATGAGATATTTTTATTCAGTTCTTGCAAGTGGAGGAATTGGTTTTTCCCCATTCGGGATTGACGATAATGGGAATGGTGAGAAAAAGGAAGAAACCGAAGCCCGCCTTGCTTCTATTGCCCAGGAATATGCCATGGCGACACCGATGATGCGTGAACTGGCCAAATGGAGTTTTGAGGGAAAGATCAAATCGGTGGTTGAGCGTGAAGATCATGCTGCGCAGACCATCGACCTTGGCTCATGGCAAGTTACGGTAACTTTTGGTGCTGCAAGAAGAAGTGCGGTGCAAGCTAATACCAAACCGATCAGCAAAGCCATGATTGTTCAACTGAGTGAAAACGAATTCCTGCTGATAGGCACACTCTGCCACTTTACTTTTAAACCTCTTGGTGCCAACTCTGGCAAGGCATGGCAATACCTGAAAGTTGAAGAAGGCAAATATGAGAACGGATCGTTCAAACTGTTGCGAATCCGCAATGGCGACGAAACCGACTGGGGCGGCCCACGTATTGGCGCTGAACCAGCAGTGCTGCATACCAAGCTGATTACGCAATGAAAGGAGGATAATCAATTTTACGAACTTTAAAATTCAATTTTTATGAAAACATATTAAGTAAATGTTGCTAATTCATTTGAGAAAGAAAATTTAATCCAAAAACTAAAACCATGCGTTCAAAAAGCTTTTTCTTCCGGTATTTAAAGATAGAAAAGTTTCGTCTCTTCGTATTAATCTGTCTGTTAGGCATGTTCACTACTCCGATTGTCAATGCCCAAACGACCAACGTCGCTGGTATTGAACCGCAAAGCTCAGCTACCTCCGCTTCTAACCCCCGAAATATCATTCCTTTTGATGAAGACTGGCGTTTCTGGATAGGTGATGACCAGGCAGCCAAAGAGCTCAAATTCGACGATACAAATTGGCGAACCCTGAACCTACCTCACGACTGGAGCATAGAGGGACCTGTCAATCCTCCCCCCTCAGGTGAAAAGACTGGTGGCTACTTCACCCACGGCATCGGCTGGTACCGAAAGAGTTTCACGACTCCTAAAGACGCTGTCATGAAGGTCGTCATTGAGTTCGATGCTATTTATATGAACAGCGATGTCTGGATCAATGGACATTTCCTTGGACGCCACCCATACGGATTTGTTGGCTTTACTTATGATCTTACCGAATACCTGAAAAAAGACGGCTCACCCAACGTCATCGCCGTTCGTGTTGATGATGCTGCTGAACCTTCTGTACGCTGGTATGCCGGTTCCGGTATTTACCGTCATGTCCGCCTGATTACTACCGGTTTCACACATTTCCGGCTCAATGGTGGCATATTCATCACCACCCCTGAGGTTTCCTCAGAGCAAGCCGTTGTAAAGGCAAGTTATATTATAGATGCAAATTTCTTTTCAAGCCAAAAGCAGCAGGAATGGGCCAAGGATGTCTGGAAAGTAAAACCTGAAAGTCAAAATGTCACCCTGCGCTCCATTGTGATGTCCCTTGATGGCAAAATTATCACGAGCACAGAGACAAAGCTCACACTCCAAAGCATGCACTCCGGTAAGGTCGCCACCCAGCAAATCACCGTACCGAAGCCTCGTCTTTGGTCAGACAAAACCCCTGAGCTCTACCAGTTACAAAGTACACTGATATTCGAAGGCAGCACACTCGACCAAACAGTTACTACATTCGGCATACGAAGTCTTAAATACGATACCGATCGTGGCCTGTTAGTTAACGGCAAGTCTGTTAAACTCAAGGGAGTCTGTCTGCATCAGGATGCCGCCTCGTTTGGCAATGCAGTACCTACTGCAATATGGGCATATCGTTTAGGCGTGCTGAAAGAGATGGGTTGTAATGCCATTCGCACAAGCCATCACCCTTTCGCTCCCGAGTTTTACGATCTCTGTGATCAACTTGGCTTTTACGTTTTTGATGAAGCCTTTGACGAATGGACCAGGGACTGGGCATATAACTTCACTGAAAACACACGAGGCAAGTCAAAATACGGCTATCACCTCTATTTTAACCAATGGTATGAAACAGACCTTCGCGCAATGTTAACGCGGGATCGTAATCATCCGAGTGTAGTCCTGTACAGCATTGGTAACGAAATCCCGGATCAATTTAATGACGATGGTTGGAAACTGGCAAAGAAACTGGTTGATATCTGTCATGAAGAAGACGCCACCCGGCCTGTCACTTCCGCTTGTGACCAGTCTTTCGTCGCTTCACGCAACGGTTTTATGGATGTCCTTGATATTGCCGGTTATAATTATATAGACCGCCTATACCCCGATAGCACTTATGCACCTGAACGTGTATGCTTTCCTCACCGCCTGAGCTTAGGAACAGAGACAAGCAGTAAAATCTCTAACTGGCTTGGTGTTCGCAACAATGATTACGTCATCGGTGAATTTATATGGACAGGTATAGACTATCTGGGAGAGACAGGCAATTTACCCAATCGTGGAAGCAGTGCCGGTTATATTGACCTTGCAGGTGGGAAAAAAGCCAGCTTCTACCAACGGGCAGCTTATTGGCGCGAGGATCCCGTGTTGCAGCTTTTAGTTAGTCAGACACCTCAGACTGCTCAGGCACCTCAGACCGGTCGACGTGGGCAGCAAGGGTTGCTAAAATGGAACTGGCCTGAAAAAACAAATGTCACGGTTCGGGCTGCCACCAATTGCGATGAAGTCGAATTGTTCCTCAATAATCGTTCTCTTGGTAAAAAGGCTGTATCCCGGGATGTTTATGAAAACAACTGGACTTTAGACTATATTCCTGGCGAGCTTAGGGCGGTTGGTTATTCCAAGGGTAAGAAGGTTGCCACTTCAAAGTTGTTGACAACCAATTCAGCAACTCAGCTCAAGATTTCACCACTACCTTTACCCATTGCCAGTGATCTCGTCTTATTCGAAATCACAGTGTATGACAAAGCAGGATTGAAGGTGATTGATACACCCAATGCCATCACTGTAAAAGTTGAAGGTGGGGGTCGTCTCATCGGTCTCGATAATGGGGAACTTGACTTTGCCGGTCCTTATAAGACCGATAAACGCAATTCATATCAAGGTCGTCTCCTGGTTACGGTTCAAAGAACAGCACAAACGGGCGAAATCAGCCTTACTGCTACAACACCGGGACTGGCAACCGCCCTTTTGCAGGTAAAGTAAGAGCCTGAACTATTACGCTTAGCACTCAACAATCCGCATCGTTCCAAAACCGGATAAATTGATGGCAGAAAACAATAAAAACACAAATTCAATGGAAACAAAAATTAAACATTTACTTCAGCGATTAACATTTAAATTGGTTTCAATCAATCCTATAAATGTTTTTTGTAAGGTGGTGATTTTTTCACTGATGTTTGGAAGTTGCCTTTTGGTAAATGCCCAAACTAAACCCACTACCCCTGACCTGAAAAAACAATCTGTTACTCTCCCTGTGGAAGAACCAGGTGTTGCCGGCCCGGTTACTGCTCCCGGCACGAATGACAGGCCCCGCCGCGATACCCCTGAAATGATCGCAGCCGCCCTCAAAGATATCCCCGCTCCTCCCCGTGGCCCTGTTGGAGAGACTTGGGAGTCGATTGAGAAGAACTACAAGGATCCCGAATGGTTCCGCGACGGCAAGTTCGGCATCATGATGCACTGGGGGATTTATTCAGTGCCGGCTCACGGAAGCGAGTGGTACGTTCGCTATATGTACGGCGGTAATGCCGGTATGATGCAGTGGCACACAGAGCACTTTGGTCCTCCGACCAAATTCGGATACAAAGACTTTCTCCCGATGTATACAGCCGCAAAGTGGGATCCGGACGCCTGGGCAGCCCTCTTCAAGAAGGCGGGTGCCAAATACGTCCTCGCCCCCGGAGAACATCACGACGGCTTTTCGAACTGGGACAGTAAGATCAATCCCTACAATTCCAAAAACTATGGACCAAAGCGCGACCTGGACGGCGACCTCATCAAAGCGTTGGTAAAAGTCGGCCTTAAGACCGGCATCTCGGATCATTCCGCCTTTCATTTTTATTTTATTCCCGCTCTTCCCGGCAGCGATCAATACGACCCACAGTGGGCCAACTTCTACAATGTCGCAGACCGAAGCGAAACGGCCCGGATCAAATTCATGCACGACTGGGTCGCAAAAAGAATTGAAACCATTGATAAATACCATCCCGACATGCTCTGGTTTGACATGAACACCGATCATAGTTGGGATCCGCTCAAAATACGGGTCGCCTCCTATTACTTCAACCGGGCCAGAGAATGGAAAATGGAAGTAGGCATCAGCGCCAAACAAGCTGCATGGGTCTCAGGTCAAATAATGGACTACGAACGTGAGGGACGATCTCCGATAGAACTGACCGACTGGGTCTGGCAGCCCGACGATCCCATCACTAACAAGTTCGGTTATGTTGTTGAACAAAAGCCATATCCAGCCGACCAGTTTGTCTGGAAGATTATCGAAAACGTAAGCAAGAACGGGAATCTTCTGTTGAATATTTCCCCCATGGCTGATGGCACAATCCCACAAGAGCAGATAGACGTGCTGCTTGCGATCGGCAAATGGCTGGATGTGAACGGAGAGGCGATCTATTCAACGCGCCCGTGGATCAAATATGGAGAGGGCCCCGCTGCGGACGCTGCAGCAGAAGCGATGGTTGCTGCCCGTGCGAAAGGGTTTGACGGCCGACTCAATGGTCAGAATCAAGGGAACCAGGTGGTCGGCGGCGGCGGGCTCCCGCGCAAGGGATACACTCCCCAGGATATCCGCTTCACTACACATGGCGATATACTTTATGCGACGGTGATGAACTGGCCGAGTGAGGAAGTAGTCATTACTTCGCTAGCCAGCGGCAAAGCAGTGCAGGGAAAAATCAAGAAGGTCGAGTTGCTTGGCCATCCGGGTACGCTCGAGTTCACGCAGGACGCCATCGGCTTACACGTGAAATTCCCAACTGAAAAACCATGTGATTATGCTTATGTCCTGAAAATAAATGGACTAAAGCTAAAATGATGTTAATTGGAGTCTTTTACTATTTTTAAACTTCACATTTTAATTAACAGTTAACAAACAGGTGATGAGAAAACTGATAATATTAATCATATTATGTTTAAACATAAGTGTTTATGGTGTTACTTCGAATCCAACTTTGAAACTACAAAGATGGAAACCCTATGACTTTGTTTTTAAGAGCACAGCTCAACCGATAAATCCTTTTGCAGTAAAATTCACAGCCAGTATTACCGGTCCGGACAATATTCAAATGACTCTACCCGGTTATTATGATGGCAATAATATTTGGAAGATCCGTTTCTCTCCAACTAAAGAAGGGAAATGGACCATAATCACACATTCAGACCAGCCTGATCTGGACAAACAACAGACTCAACTTGTATGCATTAAAAACCAAAACGGGAGTATTCATGGCGGTCTTCAGATAGATCCTGTCAACAGACACCATTTTATCAATGAAGATGGTACACGATGGTTCCCTGTAGGGTATGAGGCAAACTGGCTTTGGTCTCTTGATGGGAATGACAATTCGCTCCCAACTATTAACCCGTTTCTCGATAAGCTTTCTAAATCCGGTTTTAATTTTATACTCATAAATGCCTATGCTTATGATACAAAATGGTGTTTGGGGAAAACCTCTTCTGATGATTATGGTCCCAACGACCTGTTTCCATGGGGGGGAAACTATCAAAACTGTGATTATAGCCGATTTAATGTAGCCTATTGGCAACATTTCGATAAGGTGATCGAAGCCATGTATCAACGCGGCATCCAAGCTCACCTTTACCTGAAGGTTTACAATAAAATGGTAAACTGGCCACAGAATAACAGCCCTGAAGATGATCTTTATTACCGTTGGATTATTGCCCGCTATGCAGCATACCCCAATGTTATCTGGGATTTAGCCAAGGAGGCAAACAATGAAAAATCTGTTCCTTATAAGGTTGAACGATTGAAATTTATACGTTCAATGGATCCTTATAAACGATTATTGACCATACATACAGATATCAAAACATATGATGATGGGTCTTATAACGGGATCGCTGATTTCCGTAGTCATCAGGAACAATCAGATCATCTGCATGCAACAACGCTAAAGCAACTGGCCATGAATAACTGGCCTGTGTTTAATGTGGAATCAGGATATGAATATGGACCGAAAGGACCAACAGATAAAACCTATGGGCGTGTAAACTCACCTGAGGATGTTGCTAAGTTTATATGGGAAGTTCAGATTGCAGGTGGCTACAATGCTTACTATTACACTTATACTGCCTGGGATGTGATCAGACCTTTAGATACACCACCCGGTTATGCTTATCTTAAAAACTTTAGAGATTTCTTTATCCAAACACGATACTGGTTGATGCAATCAAATGATTCATTGGTCAGTACAGGCTATTGCCTTGCCAATCCGGGAAAGGAGTATGTGGTTTATCAGTATCAGTCGACAACCTTTAAATTAAAGATTTCAGGAGCAGCCAAACCTTTAAAAGCACTTTGGTATCAACCTCTATCCGGAAAATATATGGACGGAGGGACACTTCATAATGGCACGAATGAATTGACCTCTCCCACTGCTTTTGGCAATGGGCCAATTGTTTTACATGTTAAACAATAGATAACCAAAAAACAAAAACCTGCATTGGAGGTGATCAATTATGTACACCGTATTTATTTATATTTGTACATACTACTTATTTATAATTAAAGCCTAATGGAACAGTATAATAAAAAAAAATACTTGTGGAACGTGAAAATCTGGTTTACTGTATTTTTTTTTATACTAGTTTTCTCAATTAGATTGCCTAATACCGTAGCTGCTAATTATCGTACAGAAAGTTCTGATATACAAGTTTATTCCATTAAAAATGCTTTTTATTTACGATGCGAATATCTTGTAAATCCATTGGGTATTGACATTTCCTGTCCCCGACTTAGTTGGGTTCTCCAACCAGGCAATTCTTCCTCTCGTGGGATTTCTCAAAGTGCATACCAGATAGTTGTTGCTTCATCACTTGATTTGTTGAATAAGGAAAAAGGTGACTTATGGGATACACACAAAGTCACATCTTCACAAATGAATGGGATTTTTTATCGTGGCAAACCATTAATATCAAATCAGACTGTTTTTTGGAAAGTAAAAGTATGGAATCAGAATGATAATGTTTCTGATTGGAGTGCTGCCAATCAATGGACGATGGGAATATTAAATCCAAAGGATTGGGCCGGAGCCCAATGGATAAGCAGTCCTGACAGTTTATCCAAAACCGATAACAGCACATTTCTCCTCAGAAGTGAATTTGCTGTTAAGTCCGGCCTCCATCGCGCCATTGTCTCTGTTTGTGGATTGGGACAATATAAAATGACATTCAATGGGAAAACGATAACCGAAAGTTTACTTAATCCGGGTTGGACGCAGTATGATAAAACCTGTTTGTACGATACTTATGATGTGACATCTCTTCTTCTACAAGGCAAGAATGCAGTAGGCCTTTTAATCAGCAATGGCATGTATCGCGTTTCAAAGAAGGAACGTTATGCTAAGTTTCAACACTCCTTCGGTAGGTTACAGGCTATTGCTAAAGTACTCCTGGAATACAATGATGGTTCGACGAGCACAATTGTAACAAATAGTGATTGGCGGTCAGGCCTTAGTCCAATGACATTTTCCAATATTTATGGAGGAGAGGATTGGGATGCACGGAAAGAACAAAAGAATTGGGATAAGCCCGGTTTTGATGCATCAAACTGGCACCCGATTGAGCAATTGAATGGGCCTGGGGGTGAATTGAAAGGCATAACCCATGCAGCTCCTCCTATACGTGCTTTTCAGGTTATTAAGCCAATCAGCAGCAAAGAGATTAAGCCCAATGTGACTATTTACGATCTGGGTCAGGAAGCTTCTTATATCTCCAAAATAACGGTCAGAGGTGCAGCAGGATCTGTTGTTAAAATTACCCCAAGTGAATTGCTGAACCCTGATGGTTCATTGTTCAGAAACAACTATAATGGAAAATCGTATAATGTTTACACATTATCCGGTAATGGATTAGAAACTTACATATCAAAGTTTTTCACTACCGGTTGTCGTTACTATCAGGTGGAATGCTTGCCTTCCCCCGGGAGCAACGAGGTACCGAAAATTGAATCTATTGAAGGTATTGTTGTCCATTCCGATTCTCCATTTAGCGGTGAATTTAACTGTTCTAACGATCTTTTTAACCGTATATTTCAAATGATACGTTGGGCTGAGTTGAGCAATATGAAGAGCGTTATCAGTGATTGTCCTCATCGCGAACGTCTGGGTTGGTTGGAACAGGATCATCTGCACGGTCCATCATTTCGATATAATTATGATATGAACCCTTTGGTTGGGAAAATCATTCATGACATGAACGATACCCAGCAGGAGAATGGTCTGGTTCCATGCATTGCACCTGAATTAACTGTATTTGGACCCGATTGGCGTGAAGCAATTGAGTGGGGAACCTCGGCTATTTTGCTTCCCTGGCAGCAATATGAATGGACTGGTGATGTGGAAATTCTGAGACAGAATTACGCTATGATGAAACATTATGTAGCATATCTTACCCTCAAATCAAAAGATGGTATTGCTGCCGTTGGTAAAGGAGATTGGTCGGGTCGAAATACCAGTCCCAATACGCCTAAGGATCTTGTCGCGACAGCATTCTATTATAACAATGCAGATGTATTGGCTAAGTCTTCAAAACTTCTTGGATTGAAAGAAGATTACGACATACAAAAACAACTTGCTCATACAATTCGCGAAGCATTTAACAGGAAATTCTTCAACCCGGCGACTAAACAATATGGAACCGGATCACAATGTGCTAATGCAATGGCATTGGTTTTGGGTCTTTTGGATTCCACATACCGACAGGCTGTTTTAAATAATCTTGTTGCCGATATCGAAAACCGGTTTTATGAAAACACAACCGGAGAGGTCGGATTTCGTTATGTGTTGCGGGCGTTGGCTGATGGAGGGCGTTCTGATGTCATCTACAAAATGAACAATCAATCTGATAAACCCGGTTATGGTTATCAGCTGAAGATGGGAGCAACTGCATTGCCCGAAACATGGGATGCGTTTAGAGATAATTCCCAAAATCAATTCATGCTGGGTCATATCATCGAATGGTTTTATCACGACCTGGTCGGGATTCAGTTGGATCCAAATTATCCCGGATTTAAACATATCATCATTCATCCAAATGCTACAGGCGATTTGAAAGAGGTGAAAGGAAGTTACAACTCAATTCAGGGGAAAATTGTAAGTGAATGGAAACGAAATGGTGAGAATTTCAGACTCCATGTTGTTATTCCACCCAATTCCACTGCAACGATATATTTTCCTGTTTCAAAAGCTGCTGCAATTACAGAAAGCGGTAAAAATATTGAAGAGATTAAAGACATTAAATTCATTCGTTCTGACGCTACACATACAGCATTGATAGTTGGTTCAGGGGAATATACATTTGAAACTTCACATTTTAATAATTATTAAAAATCCAGGTGATGAGGGAAAAAACTTATAGAATTTTAATAATCTTAATTACGGTTTTATTATCTCAGATAAGCCCGGCAATAGCATCTTCAATAATTGTAGCAATTGTTTACGATCAAAATAATGCCAGCTATAATTTTGCAGCCACCGAAATGAAAAGAAATATTGAAGTAGCTAATTATACCGTAATTCTTGCCGACATTAAAATTCTTTCTAAAGTAACAGCACAAAATAGAATTATATTAACATCCAGAGGTACTGATGAATGCAAAGCTTTTTTAAGTCAGGGTGTTTCTCCTTTACCCTCTTCTGTTCCACAAGGATATTCTGTGCGTAAAAAAACCAATAATACTTCTACCGATTGGTATATCATTGGGTTTGACAAAACCGGAGCCATCTATGGCGGACTTGATTTTGGCCAATCAATCCGGTATAATGGATTAAATAGATTGAGTGAAACGGATAAAAAACCTTACATAACAAATCGGGGTATTAAATTTAATATACCTCTGGATGCACGAACGCCGGGATATTCAGACAATAGCGATATAGCTCAAAGCAATATTGCGAATATGTGGGATATTGAATTCTGGCACAAATTTTTAGATGACATGGCAAAAGACCGCCTCAATATGCTTTCGATATGGAGTCTTGCACCATTCCCTTCTATGGTAGATGTCCCGGATTATCCTAATGCAGGATTAAAGGATGTTATGAAAACCACAGCCTCACTCAGTACTTTTAAATCGCTTACAGGTGATAATATGTCTAACCCCAATGTTATCAATAATCTTGAGATACTAAAAAAAATATCTATTAGAGCTAAAATAAAATTCTGGCAAGAGGTAATGCAATATGCCAGCGACAGAGGCATTGATTTTTACATCTTTATCTGGAATACTTATGTGTTTGGTACCGAAGATTCGGGTTATGGTTTTACTACAGCAGTAACAGATCAGAAAACCAAAGACTATTTCAGGAAAGCAACTAACGCATTGATAACCACATATCCCTTATTAAAAGGTCTCGGGATAACTCCGGGAGAAAATATGAAAGCCAATGCCGAAGATAAGGAAACATTTTTATACGATTCTTATGGACAGGGAATTAACGATGCTTTAGTAATTGATGCTAATCGTACTTTTCGTTTAATTCATAGAACAATCCAGTCAAATGTGAAAGCAATGAGAACTTCTTTCACCGGATTAAATTCAAGATGTACATTGGAGTTTAGTTATAAATATTCTCAGGCCCATGTTTATTCATCTGTAAAACCCGAATATATTCAAAAAGACAACTTTCTAAAAAGCATAGGTGATTCAAAATATTTCTTCACTATTCGGGATGATGATTTTTATTACTTAAGGGGAGGAAGTGATCCTGCATTTACAAGGGCATATATCAAAAACATGCCAACCGAAAATTTTAATGGTTTTTATATGGGTCCTGACGGCTACACATGGGGGCGTGAGTATATCAGTAAAAATCCTGAATTCAACAACCAATTGGTCTATGATAAACGCTGGTACTGTTTTAATATCTGGGGAAAGCTATCCTATGATCCGGATGTGCCGGATTCATATTTTGTAAATGAATTGAAAGCCAGATTTCCAAAAGTTAATGCGCAGAATCTTTATAATGCCTGGGCAAAAGCCTCTCAGGTCGTACCTTTGGTTAACCGGTTTCATAATGTTGGTTGCCGGATGGACTATCAATGGTATCCGGAAGCGTGTACCGGAAGTGCAGGGTTCCATACCATTGATAAATTTATTAATGCAGGAACACAAATTGGAGAAGGGTTAAAGAGTATTCCTTTATTTGCTGATGCGATATTAAATAACACAGCAATGACAGGCACAACACCAATACAAGTTGCATCCAATTTAGAAACTAATTATAATGAAGTATTATCCCTGATAAAAGGAATGAACGATACTGACCCGGAACTCGGACAGATTATTGAAGATATAAAAGCGTTGGCCTGGCTTGGGCAATACTATTCAAAGAAGATACTTGGCGCAACGAACAAATGCCTTTCAGATAAATCATCTGATCTGAATAAGAAATTTCAATACCAAAAAGTAGCGATAAAAAATTTACAGGAAGCATCAGAATGTTGGAGAAATTATGCCGGTATTGTAAGCAATTCATATAAACCGCAATATTTGACTAGAATGCAGCGGGTTATTGATGTTACAAATATCCAGACCGATGTTGATAAAGATATTGCAATTGCAAAAGGAAAATAAATACACACAATGAATATAAAATATTCAATTAAAAAATTCCTGGTCCCATTATTAATTCTTCTCTTACCCTTTTGTGGAATGGCTAATAAGCCCGAAAAGAAAGCCAGGGTAATCATAATGACCGATGGAGAAGTTGACGACAGAAGTTCTATGATTCGTTTTTTACTTCATACATGCGACGTGAATCTTTTGGCAATCATCCAAACAAACTCTGTGTATCAAAAAAGCGGTCATAGCAAAGAGGGATGGTTTAAAAAAGAACTTGATGCTTACGAACAAGTCTATCCAAATCTGATTAAGCACAATCCTAATTATCCAACAGCCGATGAAATAAGAAGCAAAAGTTTTATTGGAGATGAAGATCCCGAACATTTGATGAATGTCACTTCACGTGAAAAAAGAAATGCACAAAAGCCGGGAGGAAAAGTTGAATACATGCCTGATGCCTGGCCAAACACTCCCGGATCTGATAAGATTGTGCAAATTTTATTGGATAAAAATCCTGATCCTGTTTACATTGAAGTTTGGGGAGGAGGCAATACCGCAGCCAAAGCATTTTATAAGTTAAAAACAGAGTACCCAAACGATTATGAACGGGCCGTTTCGAAGGTAGTGATGTATAACATTTGGTATCAGGACAATGCCGGTAACTATATTGAAACTTATCATCCGAAAGTAACCATGCTCTATTGTGGTTCATTTTCAGGGGTATGGGATTACAGAAGCCAGCCGAATTCAACCGATTTCATAACTAATAATGTAAAAAACAACCATGGTCCATTGGGAGCACTCTATCCACAGACTTATATCAGTGAAGGTGATTCACCTTCATTCTTTTACACATATTTTAATGGATTGAGAAACTATGAAAACCCTACATATGGCGGATGGGGTGGACGATTTACTAAACTTGCTGGTTTTGAAAATGTCTATACAGATGCTACTGAAGATGGCGATGTGAAACAGTCGATGAGAAGATGGGTTAATCAGGTTAACAACGATTTCCAGGCCCGTATGAATTGGTGTGTTGCGCAGAAATTTAGTGATGCCAATCATCCCCCTGTGATAAAAATTAAAGGAGAATGTGATATTAAAGCCAAACCCGGACAGAAGATTCAATTAAATGCCAACGGTACTACTGATCCTGATGGAAACAAGTTAAGCTTTAAATGGTGGCAGTACAAAGAAGCCGGCACTTACGATGGAATAATTAAAATTGAAAATCAGACCAATCAAATAACAAGTTTTGTTGTACCAAAGGATAATAAACAAGGAACCATTCATATTATTCTTGAAGTAACTGATAACGGTGAACCTGCTATGGTATCGTACAAGCGTCTGGTAATTAGTGTAACTCCTTAAAAATTTTGAAAATATTATTATTTTAACTTGCTCTATCCGTTTTAACAGTTAGTTAACTTAAAATCATACCAGTATAAGTAATTTTACATTTCAAGGAAAAATCAGTTCAAATCAGCTATGAAAATTTTTATTACGATCATCTTTCTTCTTTCAACATGCCTTTCATTTGCTCAATTCTCAACCAAATGGGGCGACCAGGGCGACGGTACTTTTCGGAATCCTGTTATTCCAAGCGATTATAGTGATCTTGATGCTATTCGGGTAGGTTCTGATTATTATGCAATTTCTTCAACATTTCAATACTCTCCCGGTGTAGTTATCCTTCATTCCAAAGACCTTGTGAACTGGGAAATTCTGAGTCATGTAGCAAATGATATCACTGTGATGACGCCCGAACTCAATTGGGATAAAATGAACCGCTACGGCAAGGGCATTTGGGCTGGTTCTATCCGTTATTATAAAGGAAAGTATTGGATTTATTTTGGCACCCCTGATGATGGCTTCTTTATGAGTTCAGCTAAGAACCCGGCCGGCCCTTGGGAACCATTGCATTCATTTTGGAAAGTTACCGGATGGGATGACTGTTGTACGTTTTGTGACGATGATGGACAATTATATTTCATCGCTTCGAATTTTGCACTTGACCCCAAAACCAATAAGAAATACAACATCCATCTTTTTAAGATGACCCCGGATGGTAAAAACCTCCTCTTTGATTCTGACACCATCATACATCAGTCTAGTGGCAGTGAGGCAAATAAACTATATAAAATAAATGGCCTGTATTATCATTATTTCAGTGAGGTAAACAAAGAAGGTCGTGTCATTATGATGGAAAGATCTAAAAGTATTTATGGCCCTTATGAGATAAAGCAACTAAACCATGTAGACAAGAAAAAAGATCGGGAGCCCAATCAGGGTGGGCTGCTTCAAACTGAAAATGGAGATTGGTGGTTTTTTACCCATCATGGTTCCAGTGGCAATTGGGATGGTAGGGTAGCCAGTTTATTGCCGGTTAGCTGGGTCGATGGTTGGCCAATAATTGGTGAAGTAGGTCCAGATAAAATTGGAAATATGGTTTGGAGTGCAAAAAAACCTATAAATAATATTCGCGTCATTAAAATACAAACGGACGATGATTTTAATACAACAAAACTGGCTGTGCAATGGGAATGGAACTATCAACCCAGAGCTGAGAAATGGTCGTTATCCGAACGAACCGGGTTCCTTCGTCTTCATGCCTTTAAGCCAATTAATCCCAACGATAATCTCAAGATAATTTTAAGAGCAGGCAATACACTTACTCAGCGAAGCATACGTTCAACTAACAACGAAGTAACTATTAAAATTGAAGTAGGCAACATGACCGATGGGCAATATGCTGGCTTAACACATTATGCTTCAACATTCAGTACATTTGGTGTGAGGCAAACAGATGGTGTTAAAACATTGAATTATAATAACAATGGTAAAGACAGTACCGGTATTCAAATTAGTGGAAATACAATATGGTTAAAATCAACCTGGGGATATGATGGAATCAGTAGTTATTCATTTAGTACCGATGGTATGAAATTTATTCCATTTGGTGATACATACCAATTATCGTGGGGCAGTTATCGTGGTGACCGAATAGGTATTTTCAATTTCAACACAAAAGAAGACAAAGGATTTGTTGACGTGGATTGGTTCAGGTTTAACTATAAAAATTCGAATTAGAGATATTCAAAGACGTACAAATACGACAATTTGGAAAAAACGCATTTTATGAAAATTAAGAAAAATACAGTTAACAGTTTAAATCAGACTCTTCAATCATTCTTAAAATCAACATTGATTGCAATCTTTTTTATCTTCTTTTGTTTATCATTGATAGACAATGAAGTAAAAGGTCAATCAGTTCAAAAAAAAGGTGATTGGGAATCATTGAAGCTTGTCAATTCACAACCTACGGAACGAAAAGGTTTTGCTCAGGCTTTCCCTATTGGCAATGGAAGATTGGGTGCAAAGGCGTTTGGTGGAGTAGCTTCTGAGGTGCTCTGTTTAAACGAATCGACATTGTGGTCTGGCATGCCAACGCATTATGAAAAATCAGGTACCCCCGAGATACTAGCTCTTCTTCGCAAGGCACTTATGGATGGTGACTATAAGAAGGGTGATGAACTGGCCCGGCAGCTGGAAGGAAAGAACAATGAATCCTATCAACCACTTGGAAATCTATATCTGAACTTCCCCAACCATGATACCTATAGCAATTACCGAAATACACTTGACCTGGATCGTGCTATGATAATAACTCAATACACGGTATCCGGAGTAAATTACACCCGTGAAATATTTGCAAGCTATCCTGATCAGGTTATTGTAATTAAAATATACAGCAGTCAAAAGGGAAGCTTAACTTTTAATACCCGTATCGATACTAAGTTACAGGGAAAAACAAAGGTCTCGGGTAACGAAATGACTATCACCGGTAGGGCTCCGGCTCATGTTGATATTTATTCCAAAGAGAAAGAAATTGTTTGGGACGAACACAAGGGAATAGGATTCGAATCCAGACTTCGCCTGAAAACCAAAGGTGGTAGAATAACTTCAAACGATTCAACGCTTTTTGTTGCAAATGCTGACACCGCAGTGTTGTTATTTTCGGCAGCAAACTCTTTTAACGGCATTGATAAAAATCCTGTAACAGAAGGAAAGAATTCATCTGCTATCGTAAAAGCATATCTCGATAAGGCTCAGAATAAGGATTATCAACAATTACTTCAAAGCCATCTGAAAGATTATCAGGGCCTGTTCAGAAGACTGTGGGTAGATATTAATGGCGAAAAAAACAACAAATATGCCATAGCTTATCAATGGGCTCGATACAATCTGATCGCATGTTCACGCCCCGGTGGTGGAGCGATGAGGAATGAACAAGGAATATGGAACGAAGATATATTCCCTCATTATGCTTCTAATTATACATTGAATGAAAATCCTCAAAAATATTATACCCTTGCCGAGCCGGCCAATATAGCTGAAGTAACTCTACCATTGATTGATTATGTTGGAGATCTTGCCAAAAATGGGGCTATCACAGCAAAGGTCAACTATGGTTTCAATGGTTGGGTTGCTCATCACAACTCAGACATATGGGCCATGACGACAATGGCGACAGGTGACCCATGCTGGGCAACATGGCCAATGGGTGGAATCTGGCTTTGTCAACATCTTTGGGAACATTATGCATTCGGCATGGATAAAAACTATTTAAGTACTAAGGCTTATCCCATCATGAAAGGTGCTGCCGAATTTGCATTAGATCTGCTTGTGAAAAACAAAAACGGATATCTGGTTACTTCGCCATCCACATCACCCGAAAATCATTTCTTTGATGCACAAGGTACACGGGTGGCCTTAAGTATGGGATCTACTATGGATATGGCACTGGTGAAGGAGCTTTTTCAGAATTGTATTGCAGCTTCTAAAATACTAAATACAGATAAAGAATTTAGAGCCCTTCTGGAAACTGCTCTTCCCAAACTTTTACCATTTCAGATTGGGTCTCAGGGACAGTTGATGGAGTGGTCAGAGGATTTTAAAGAATGGGAACCTACCCATAGGCATGTGTCTCATCTGATTTCTGTATGGCCATTGAGCCAAATTACCAAAGACAAGACACCTGAATTCTTTGCAGCTGCTCAAAAATCATTGGAGCTCAGAAAATCCGGAGGTTATCATCCCGATAAAACAGGGATGTGGGCAAGACTTTTGAATGGGGACAAGGCAATTGCTTCGCTTGCCACCAAATATCCTACTATGTATGATACTCCCTTTGGCGGCTTCGCAGAAATGCTCTTACAAAGCCATACAGGATTTATCGACATTTTACCTGCACTTCCAAGTGAGTGGGGAAAGGGAAAAATATTGGGTATCAGGGCGAGAGGTAATTATGAGGTAGATATCGAATGGGAAAACAATCAACTCAAACATGCTGAAATCAGGTCTTATAACGGTCAGGTACCTTTAGTCAGGGTGATGGGACAACTTGTAAGTATTAAAAACAATCCGAAAATAGCATTTACTTTAATTAATCAGGCCAATTGAAGATTTAAATTTTCTACAGTTACGTGAAAAGGAGAGTAGAAATAAAAACCGGGTTATTCTGTTTTAATAAAATCGGGGTAAACTACTTTTGAAAGAAACAACCCCTGTGGGGGAACGGAGAAGCCGGCATTGGAACGATTCTTTCCTTCTATTACTTTCCGGAAATCATCCAGAGATATCTTTTCTCTTCCGACTTCGAGCATCGTTCCCACGATTGCTCTCACCATATTGCGCAGGAACCGGTCTGCAGTGATGGTAAAAACCAATAATGATCCATCCTGTTCCCAAATGGCTTTGGTGATTGTACAAATATTGGTTTTGACCTGGGTCCTTGTTTTTGAGAAACAGGAGAAGTCATGGTATTCCATCAATATTGTGGCTGCCCTGTTCATTAAATCCACATTCAGTGGCTGATGATAGAACCAGGACAATCCATTAGAAAAAGGATCTTTCGTAGTACTGATCTGATAGCGATATGTACGGCTAAGGGCTGAAAACCGCGCATGAACATCTGGCTTCACTTTAAAAATCTCATGAATAACAATCCCCAAAGGAAGAAAAAGATTGAGTTTGTATTTTAACTGGTCACAGGAAATGACCATGGCCTCTTCTTCAATATCGAAATGAGCATAAAATTCAGAAGCATGAACCCCCGTGTCTGTTCGACCACAACCTGTAACTCCAATGCCTTTACACA
>Ga0209748_1000199_pt1 | contig 35869 bp, 26 predicted proteins | sample BarGraIncu00421A_FD_185490 | JGI IMG/M metagenome (GOLD analysis project Ga0209748, IMG submission 185490) | Arctic peat soil microbial communities from Barrow, Alaska - Barrow Graham LP Incubations 004-21A (SPAdes) (version 2) | ecosystem: Environmental > Terrestrial > Soil > Wetlands > Peat... | reverse complement strand
ATGAATTGTTTTCCCTATCAACATACCTATGATCTTTCGCTGTTATTCTTTGCTTCACTCCCGTATTCCACACAGATCCCGGAAACGGAACTGTTCATCACCCAGGTACCGCAGGCCTGCTGCCTGACCAACTTTGAAGGAGGCGTGCATAGCAGTGATTCTGATTTCACGTTACTGCTTTCAGACCGGATCAGCGGTTGCCCGGTGCGGATCGATTTGTCGGATGAACCGGCCAGGCAACACCTGATCCATAACCGCAACAAGATCATCATCAGCGGGTCAGGCTCGGGAAAATCCTTTTTTATGAACCACCTACTCAGGCAATATGCCGAGAGCGAAAATTGTCACATCGTGCTGCTGGATGTAGGACGAAGTTACGAACTGCTGACCCGTTACCTGGATGAACGGCTTAAACACCTGGGCGGAGCGATGATGGTGGAGTTTACCGCCGAACACCCAATCTCATTTAACCCTTTTATTGTTACAGGTGAATCCGGTCCAGAGCACCGGCAGACGATCCTTTCGGTGATCTGCACGATCTACCGGGAGAACCTCTCTGAGATGGAGAAAGATGTGATTGCCAGGGCCATCTCTGCCTACTTTATCCTGGAAACACCGGAACGCTCCTTCAATAGCTTCTATGAATTCTGCCGTGATTATATTCCTGAACTCGTTAGTGAACAGAAACTCTCATTTAACTCTCCCGAGTTTTTCTTTATCCTGGGCAAATACTACCGTGGCGGGGAATATGACTTTTTGCTGAACAGGGAGATGGAAACCGATGATTTTTTCCGCTGTCCGTTTATTGTCTTTGAACTGGATAATATCAAGGATCATCCCGTCATTTTTCCTGTAGCCACACTGATCATCATCGATATTTTCATGCAAAAGATGCGGCGGCTCGTTGGGGTTCGCAAAGTAATCTGTATCGAAGAGGCCTGGAAAGCAATTGCCACTCCGCAGATGGCCGGGTACATCAAATACTTTTTCAAGACCATCCGTAAATTTTTCGGGGAGGCGATGGTGGTTACCCAGGAGATTGATGATGTGATCTCCTCACCTGTAATACGCGATGCGATCATCAACAATGCCGACACACGAATCCTGCTGGACATGGGCAAATTCCGGAACAAGTTTGACAATATCTCCCAGACCCTGGGCCTCTCACAGTTCCAGAAAGAGCAGATCCTCTCCATTAACCGGAACTTCCCTCACGGGCGCAAATTAAAAGAGGTATTTATCGGGTTGGGTACCTATTCACAGGTCTTTGCCCTCGAAGTGAGCCGGCCGGAGTACAATTGTTACACCACGGAACAAAACGAGAAAGAGCTAATCCTCAAAAAACTGCAAAACCATTCTTCATTTTTTGAAACCATTAAAACAATCTGATTATGAAACAAGCAAATTCCACAAATTCTCCAAACTCCATTATGGATGAGAATTATCCGATGCCCATTAAAAATGGCCATATGAAAACAAATCATACCCGGATAAAAATTCACCTGGTGATCATTCCTGCTATCGTGATGCTTCTCGCAATGAAGGGTTACGGTCAGGCGCCCGTAACCGATGTTGGAGCCGGCATCCAACGTGAAGCCCTCTGGACACAGGAAAAGGAGATCCTGTCGAATATCAACTGGTACAATATCCTGATCAGGGCGCTTAACGGCGATATCAAAGGGTTGACCGGAGAACTGCTGGGTATTGACCAGAAGATGATGGAGAGCCTTGAAACAGTATCTGCCCTGATCAAAGATTACCAGCGGATCCGGCAGACACGCGAGATGCTTGGTAAGATCACCGATATCTATACGGGTAAATTGCCACGTCTGATACAGGACCAGAATTTCACGCCGCAACAGGCCGCAGTGATTGTACAATCATTTGACCTGATTCTGGATGACAGCCGGCAATTGGTTACCAACGTCCTGGGTGCCATCACAAGAGATAAATCATTTCTGATGGACGATAAACAGCGGTACGACACGATCAACGGAATCTACACCGAGGTGCGCAAACACTATGGAACCATTTGCTATCTCTACAATAAACTGCTCTACGCCTCTTACCTTAAAAGCTTCGGGAGCAATAAGCTGGAGAGCTTTGCCTTTTATTACACCCTTTATCAATAAGCAAAATGAAAACACCAATGAATTTCAGTTTAGCGAAAACCTTTAGCCGGTTTAAGTTGATCTTTGCGATGATGATCATTTTAGTGATGATCATCTCTGAAAAGACCAGTGCGCAGGCATTTGCTGTTAAGAAGTGGAACGGTACCTATCCCCAAATGAACGGGAGCTACCCGCTAACCTTCATCTCCTTTAAAGGTTTTCTTAATCCTATTCCTCACGTTTTTATCCGTACCTGGCCGACCCATTACTATTTCGAAGTGGGTGCCGTGCCGGTTACAGATGGTCCGAATCTGACGGGAGATATAAAAACTGGATTTCTTCGGATCGTAGAGAAAATACTGGAGCAATCTCAGATACAAAAGCGGTCTGATGAGACGGTGCAGATCAAACAGAATACCCTTCAGCAAAAGGATATTGAGCTCAAACTGTTCAATTCCCGATCCGATTTTCTGCCGGATATCTACGGCATTACGGCATTGTTTATCCGGCTTTACCAAAGCATCAGCATCCTGGAAAACCAGCCAAATGCCGGTGCAATCGCTAAAATCTGCCGGCGCGAAGCGGATGAACTTGTGGTTCGATTTATCATGGTCAACCTTTTGCAAACCGATCACGGCAAAAAAATGGAAGCATTCACAGAAATTAGGGAGGAGCTGACCAGGCAGACCGGGGAAACCGATTACGTGAACCAAAAAGTTTACCACTATAACTTTTACAGTGAATCAACCGGTAATTCCTATGCATTCTTATCCAGGTAAACCCAATTTCTAAAATCAACAACCAATGAACAGTATCCTCTTACAAATAATAAATACCGATGGTTTTTTCCGGTTTACGGATGTTCTGGTACAGGGAGGAATTGAAAATGCGCAGGTGCTCGTGGATATGGCCAGGGCCGTCGGCGGTATTGCCGCATTCTTCTACATCTCCAAAAGGATTTTTGAACAACTGATCGCAGATAACCCGATCTCGATGTTGCCGCTGCTGAGGCCGTTTGCACTATTGCTGGTGATTACTTTCTGGGGGCCATTTTTCAATCTTTTGATGGTTCCCACCAAAGGACTCACCAAACTATCCGAGGCTGTCTATGCTGACAAAAAACACATTGTAGCCGAACGGCTCAAGGATAAACAGAATGCAATACTCTCGACTGATCTCCCTTCGTTTTATGAGAATGAAGAAAAGGAGGCCGCCCTCTGGGACAAAGGAATCAACATGCTGCTGACCACTTACAACATTATTTCAGGCAGGGCACTGGCAAACCAGATTCAATTCTATGTGATGGATGGCGTCCGTCAGTTACTGGAGTCGCTTTTTGAGGCCGTTATTTACCTGATTGCATTTCTCCGGACCCTCTTTTGCGTGCTGCTGGTCATCTTCGGACCGCTCGTTTTTGCCATTTCAATTTTCGACGGCTTCCAGGATAACTACCTGCAATGGATTGCCCGGTTTGTGAATGTCAATCTCTACCTGCCGATCGCGATGCTGGTGCTTTCGCTCGTACAGGAGGTGCTGATCTATGTTCTTGAAAGTGAAATAGCAGTAATCAACAGTTCCCTGATCTACCAGCCATCCCTCTTTTTTGTATCCAACCTTGTCGTGCCTGTTTGCGGGATCGCCGGGCTTCTGATGGTTCCAAAGATTGCTTCCTGGATCGTGCAGGCCTCCGGTACCGGATCGGGTGGAGGACGTTTGTTCAGAACCGCTGCCACAATAGCTGTCACAAAGGGCATGATGAAATAAACCTTAAATACAACTGACGATGAAAAAAGCATTTGATATTCAGCAAAAGTTCCGGTTTACAGTCTATGTACTGCTGATTGTCAGCCTCTCGCTGACGGCATTAAGCGCCTGGGTATTCTTTCGTTCTGCCGTGATGGTGGAGAATTCGAGGCAGAAAATCTATGTGCTGGACAATGGCAAATCATTACTTCTGGCCCTTCGCGAAGACATCACCGAGAACCGCAATGCCGAGGCAAAAGACCATGTCAAGCGGTTTCATGAACTCTTCTTTACCCTTGAACCGGACAAAGCCTATATTGAAAATAATGTCAAAGAGGCGCTCTTCCTGGCAGACCAGTCTGCGACGGATCAATACCGGTCTTTTAAAGAGAACAATCTCTATAACCAGGTGATCGCAACGGACATCAGCATGACCCTTCTGACCGATTCCGTGAATGTCGACTTCTCCGCTTACCCTTATCACTTCTCATTTTATGGCAGGCAGAAGATTGTACGTAAATCAAACTTTACGATCCGGAACCTGCAAACGACCGGTAAGCTCCGAAATATCTCCCGGACGGACAACAACCCGCACGGTTTTCTGATCGAAAACTGGCGGATCACCGACAACACAGACCTGGAGACCGTAAAACGAAAATCATTTTAACCAATAAAAACACAGATTATGAAGAACGACAAATTGCCTCAGACACCCCATTTCCCCGATATCAGCCGTTATACGAGATGGCTCAATGAGATGAAAGAAAAGGAAAAACGGATAAGTCCTAAAAAACGCCAACTCACATGGGGGTTCGTGATGGGTGTGTTTTTTGTGCTTTATATAACATCATTCTTCCAATTTCCAGATCCCGCTGTCGGCCATCAGCCATTAAATCCATTACCTGCAACCGGAAAAGCTGTTGGTGATTCCCTGAAAAAAGAGAAGTCGATGACTTTTGATATGCCGGCTGATTCGTTTGAACAATACCTCAAAAAAGTGATCCATGAAAAATTACCTGAATAAACACTGGCCGTTGCTTTTCTTCCCTTTTCTGGTGATCCCCGTTTTTATCCTGATCTTTTACATCCTCGGTGGAGGGAGCGCCCCTGCGAATGAGAAAAAAGAGGCAGAACCTGCCAACGGGAAAGTTGCAGTTAACTATCACCTTCCTGAAGCGGACCGCTCGATCGGCATTGTTGACAAGATGGAAGCGGTGCAGGCGCAGTCCCAAAGTTTCGGAACACAGGACTATCATATCGGGGCAGATGAGGTATCTTCTGATCCAACTACTGTCTTAACGGACAGTAATTCTGTGCATGACGGGAACGAGAATCAGGCTTCAACAACGGAAGTCCGTTCTAATAAAGGTATTCCGGACAGCCTTATGGTCCATATCCGAAGGCAGGAACTACAGGTAAAACAGGAGTTGCGAAATGCGGCTGGAGATACTTCAGCTAGTTCAAAAGGAGAAATCGTAAATACACCAACTCACGCTGGCTCTGCAAACAACAATGGACGGCCAACCGGTCCGAAAACGTTGACAGATCCTTCCGGCCGCCCTTCAACAGGGATCAAGGAGATGGATGAGCTGTTTGACCGCAGCCTGGCGCTTGCAAGGCAAAACGACTCACTGAATTTCAGGCTTCAGCAGGCTAACCTCAGGGAGCAACAAAGAGCTACGGAAGATGTAAGTCATTATTCCCTTGAAAAGGACAGGAATAAAAGCGGATCGCCGGAAAAGAAAACAGGATTCGTTGAGTCATTGGGTGCCATCCCTGCAGAGATCTTTGAAACAGCCACTGTGCTGACGGGCAACCGTGTCAAAATACGATTACTCGGCGATGCAAAGCTTAACGGACGGAAGATACCCCGTAACACGTTCGTTTACGGCATCTGCCGGACAGAGAATGAACGTCTTCAGATTGATGTTCAGCAATTACAGGTGGAGGGTCAGTTTATCCCTGTGAAGATGACCGTCTGTGACCTGGACGGATTGCCGGGGCTCTATGTGCCGGATAATGCAGCCAGGAAAATTACAAAAGAGGTGGGAAGCGGAGCCAATACTTCATCGATGGTTGGTTTTACCGGCAACCCACTCGCTTATGCAGGTGTTCAGGCTGCTGATCGAGCGGCAAGGTCTGCATTGCAGGTGATCAAACAAAAGAAAGTCACCATCAGGAAAAATACCCTTGTTTACCTGATTAATAAAAACAAATAACCATTTAAAAATCAAACCAATGAAAAGATTACTGATAATGTCCCTGTTTTCAACTTTTACACTCTTCAGTTCTGCCCAGAACATCCTGAATCTATCCGATAAAAAAAGTGTCCATGTGGTCTGCCCGGACAAAGTGCTTTATGTCCGGTGCGGTGATGATTCCTCTATTGAGGCAGAGATCCTTCCGGAACTCTCCAATATTGTCCGGGTGAAAGCGTTGCACCCTTTTGAAGGACAAACCTCGCTGACTGTCGTTTGTGCCGGACGTATTTATTCCGTAGCTGCACAGTTTGGCAATTGTGACGTTTTAACCTACCAGCTGGAATCACTGCCATCTGAAAAAGCATTTCCCATTTCAGGCAAACTAATGCCCGATGAAAGTTTACAAGGGATCAGCGATCAGATTTTATCCGGTAAAGGAAATTCATACCGTACATCGCCTTATCAGGAAAAATGGATTACAAATGGAAGTCAGTGGTATATGTATCAAAGGGGATGCCCTGTTCCTGGTAATTCAGGTCACCAACTGCACGAATATGGCCTTCGATGCAGAGGCGTTTAACTTCTGGATTGCTGACCGCAGGCAGCAGAAGGCGACAAACGTACAGGAATACCAGCTGAAGCCGGATTATGCCCGTTTCGAACTAAAACGGGTTCCTGCCAGCGAATCAGCCAGTGAAGTATTTGTGATTGAAAAACTGACAATTCCCGACAAACGTGTGCTCCGGATTGAAATGATCGAGAAATCTACCGGAAACACGGGTCGTAAACTCACCCTTGAACTCAAAAACAGGGATCTGCAAAGGGCTGAAATGCTTTAGGCTATTTGGCACTAGGCAGTTAGGTTGTAAACGAATCATTTTGCAATATTAATCCATGATCCAACAAAAATAAAGGATATGAGTGCCACAGAGGATAAAGATCTGATCAGACTGCACGAAGGGTTCCGGTTTTTCAGTTACCTGCTGCTGATCCTGTCACTGTACCTGAATCAGCGAAGTTACCTGGAAAGCAAAGGAGTTCTGATCCCCGAGTTTTCACCCCTGGTGGATAAGCTTCTGCAAATGAGATTTCTGTCCGGGATTTACGCTTCAAAAATGGTTTGCCTGTTTTTTCTGATGATAACCTGTATCGGAACCAAAGCTGCCAAAGAGCGGGAACTGAAGGTATCTACGATTGTTGCTCAGGTTCTTGCTGGTTTGATCATCTACTGGGGAAGCCTGCTGTTATCTGTATGGTCCCCGCTTTGGTATCTCCTCTCCTCTTTTACAGGCTTTGTCATTCTGAATATTGGTTTTGACAATATCTCGAAGCTGATCAATGTCAATTTGATGAAAGACCGGTTTAACGTTGAGAACGAGAGTTTTTTGCAACAGGAGAAGCTGATGGAGAATATTTATTCGGTCAACCTGCCAACCCGTTATATCTACCGTGGAGAAACCCGGGATGGATGGATCAATATTGTGAACCCTTTCCGGGCAACGATGGTGATCGGTACACCAGGCTCTGGAAAATCATTTTCTGTGGTGCTTCCATTTATCCGGCAGCATCTGTGCAAAGGATTTTCAATGTGTATCTATGATTTTAAATATCCTGACCTGTCGGCAGTGGCCTACAACCGTTTTCTTGCTTCGAAGGCAAAAGGACGTTTACCAAAACCCACCCGGTTTTTTGTGATCAATTTTGATGATATCCGCAAGTCATACAGGTGTAATCCGCTTGCTCCGGAACTGATGGAGAGCCCTATTGATGCCTTTGAATCTTCAAGAACCATCCTCTACAACCTGAACAGGGATTGGATACGCAGACAAGGAGAGTTCTTCTCAGAATCGGCGGTCAGTTTTTTTGCAGCTGTGATCTGGTTTTTGAAAAAATACCGCGATGGATGTTACTGCACACTCCCTCATGCAATTGAACTGCTGCAGCTTGGTTATGATGAGCTTTTCGAAGTGCTATCTACAGAAAAGGATGTGGTCAATGTGATCAATCCTTTTGTAAATGCCTACAAACTAAAAGCCAACGAGCAGCTGGAAGGACAGCTGGGTAGCCTTAAGATTGCCATCGCGAAGATCATCAGCCCTGAAATCTACTGGATTTGTTCGGGTAATGACTTTTCACTGGACATCAATAACCCTGGGCAGCCCAAAGTACTTTGCCTGGCCAATAACCCGCTTCGCGTGGAGATGTACGGAGCAGTACTTTCGCTTTTCATCACAAGGATGCTCAAGGTGATCAACCGCAAAGGGCAATGTCCTTCATCGCTGATCTTTGACGAGCTGCCAACTATTTATTTCCGTGGATTAGATACCCTGATTGCAACAGCCAGAAACAACCGGATTTCCACCTTGTTGGGAATTCAGACGGTTGATCAGCTGATCAGAGATTATGGGAAGGAACAGGCCAATGCGATCCTGACCAATATCGGCAATGTCCTTTCGGGACAGGCATCCGGCGAGACGGCCCGGTTTATCCAGGGACGGATTGGCAAGATCCTGCAGGAACGGCAATCGGTCAATATCAACCAGAACATTCAGTCATCGACCTTTTCTACGCAGCTTGATTTTCTGGTACCTGAAGGAAAGATAGCCACGCTTCCTCAGGGATGCATGGTGGGACAGGTAGCCGATAATTTCGGAGAGGTCATTTCGCAGAAAAACTTCAACTGCCAGATCCGTGCCGATACCCAAAAACTATTGCTGGAAGAGAAGCGGTACCGGGAGATCCCTGATTTTTACCAATTTGATAATATCAGCGAGGTGCTCGATGGAAACCGCAACCGGATTTATAATGAGATCCAGGCTTTGGTTTCACAAATCCGCAAATCAAAACCTGATACTAAAACGGACAACTCAGCTAAAAAGAGTGTTTAAATCATGTTTTCTTTTATTAATTATTTAAAAATGAAGTGTTATGGAACAAAAGACAAGAATGACCATTGATGAGGTTCCTTTTGACAAGCTGGAGAAAGCGGGTATCGACCGCAATTTTGTCTCCAGGATGGAACCCAAAGAACTGACCGATTTTCTGAACGGTTTCCGTTCGGAAAAGCTCTACACCGTGAATGCCCGGATCAATGATGAGGAGCACCGGATTCCCGCCAAACTCCGTTTACAGAAAGAGGAGGACGGATCGGTCTCTGTAAAGGTGCATCCGATTCAGCGCCTCTCGATCCCGGAGGAGTACATGGGACATACGTTTAGTAAACAGGAAATGGCATCCCTGCTGAACGACAAAAACCTGGGGAAGACCATTGAGCTGACCAACAAGAAAGGTGCAAAGGAAAATTACTACCTGAGCATCGATCCCAAAACCAATGAGCTGGTACCGCTCAAGACGAAGCAGATCCAGGTTCCCGACAAGATCAAGGGAGCGACGCTGTCGGCAGAGCAGAAAGATCAGCTGGCAGCCGGTCAAAAGGTAACGGTTAACGGGATGACGGGTAAGAACGAGAAGAACTTTTCAGCAACCCTTCAGGTCGATGCCGCTAAGCGAAAGATCAGCTTTTCTGAATTCAAACAGGAAGCCTCCGAAACTGCCAAACAAGCCAGTAAGGAAGAAACCAAAAAAGGTGCTAAACTTAAGGTTAGCTGATCCCGATGTCGGAGACGCAAAAAGGCAGTAAAAGTGAAAAAGAGGGGAACCTGGATAATAAGATTTCCCTCTTTTTTCGCACTTGAGTAACCCCTCCCGGCAGAGTATTATGGTCGAACGAAGAGGGCAATGCAAGATGTGTTTTTGTGGAACAAAAACCGCTTGTTTCTCCCTGCGGGGCTCTTTTCATCCTGCGTATGAATCTGGACAAAAAAACGCTCCTGCTTAATCAGAAATAATCCGACAGTAAAAATCCATCAGCAAAATATGAGGCCAAAAACTCCTGATAGTGACAGACTGGAAGCGGGAATCCACATCCGGCTGACAGCATTAGAAAAGAAGTTAATCTCGGATCGCAGCAAAAGAGAGGGCTACCTGACGCTGAGCGATTTTGGTCGGGCCAAACTATTGAAAAGAAGGGAGATCAAAAAGATCGAAGCGGGAAAGGAATTTGTAAGTCTAGTATGTAAAACGGATTATGAACTCAACAAAATCGGGGTTAACCTGAACCAGATTGCCAAAAAGATCAATTCCCATGATGTTTACCAGTTTACATCTGCAGACCGTGAGGTTTTTAAGCAGGTATTGGAGGAACTTAGAAACTGTTTTACTATTTTGCAAAAATACGCAGATACGATTGACCAAAGTTGGTTAGGTCGGGTTTAACCTTAAAATGGTCCGGAACATTGGTTATAATAAAGCGATTAAGAGAATATGGTTATCGTGATTCATCAGACGGCCAATACGCAGAATGCCTTTGATTACAATGAAAAGAAGGTAACAGAAGGTGTGGCAACGTATTTCGACAGTGCAAATACACTGATGAAAAATCCATTTCTTTTCGATCAAAACCACAGGTTGAAGATCCTTTATGATATTGAGAAACTCGCGCCAAGGGTAAAAAACAAATGCCTTCACATCTCTGTTAACCCATCAAAATCAGACAGTCTTGTATTGGATGACAAAACGATCCGACTGGAAATCCGGCAGATGATGGATCATATGGGCTATGCAAAACAGCCCTATTTTGTCTATAGGCACAAAGATATGGACAGGGTACATTACCATGTTGTTTCGACGCGGGTTGATAGTGTTACCGGTAAAAAGATCAAAGACAATTACGAACAGCAAAAGATGCAACGGTTTATCCAGGGATTGGAACAGAAATACGATCTCAAACAGGAAGAACCGAAATCGCAGCTCAGGCAAAATGACTTTTCGATCAATTCCACCTGTTCAGACCTGAAAGCAAGGGTTGAAGGAATATTCAAATTGTTGAACCAGTCAACCGCGATAGACAACGAAACTATGTATCACGATATCCTAAGATCCTTTAATCTGGAGGTCAAACAATCTGGCAAAGGTGACGTTATTCTGGTGACGGACAATGACGGGAAAATAATCCGGAATCCGCTTCGCATGTCCGAACTTAAAGAACGGATAAAGATCCCGGAGACTGAAAACAGACCGGAAAAAGAATTGGTAAAACAAGTAGAAGATCAGGTTACCACCGGTTTTAAAGAATTATTTAAAAAATATCGCTTCTGTGGCGCACAGAACGCAGCTCTTGAGCTGAAAGAGAAAGGACTTTTTCTTTTCTGGTCTGCTGAATCGGGCAACTACAAAATCTACCATCCTGACAATAAGATGGTGTTCAGCAATTCGTTTCTGATTGATAAACAACTGATCAGACTCGACTATTTTAATATGACCAATCATGATTTTTATACGATCATCAAAGATTACAACCATGTTCTATCTGAAAAGTTCCGGTTTGTCTCCGAGGGGCTGATTGATTACGAAAAGGTTTCTATGTTGGAATTGAAAAACCCGGATAAACAAATTCAGCTTAAAGAAATTAAATTGTCTGAAAGTAAGGTATTTAATCAAATCACTTCCGGAATGGATGACCTTTCAAGAAGTTTTACTGAATCAGCTATCAGGGATTACTACCGTTATTCCATCCGTAGAATAATTGAAACAGAACAACGGATCAATCAGTACGATTTTTATAGGGAATATTACCAGAACCGGAAATCATTGAAGCCGGATCTTACAAGTGATCTGTCAGAAAAGTATAAGGTGGTAAAAACAGAAGATCAATTTTACCTTAACAACCATCCTTCCGGAATCCAGGAAGTTAGTCTAAATCCTGAGCAGATGAAATACCAACTTGACACAAAGAACTTCTTTTCAAAGTCGATCCTTGAAATGGTCCGGTTAATGCCATGGTATAGCAAAGAAAAAGAGCAGAATAAAAATAAGAAGATGCTGAAGCAAAAAAAGAGGAGGATGAGGTTTTGATAATTGGATTAATATCAAAATTCATTGGCTTTTAATATATGGAGGAAATTTAAGACAGAAGAACCTTTTATATTGAATATCTTATTCGAAGTATGGGACCAGACTGTATAAATCATTTTACAAAAATTAATTTGATAATAGTGGTTCTGGTTTTAATAATCAACCCCTAATTTAGTGTTTAGAATACTTGTTCCGCTGAAAATATCTTGTCATATAGGGTGCATTCCGCCGCAAATCGTAATAAAAGTGGACCTGAACAATTAGTAAGAAATATCTTCATTCTGATTTCTTACTATACAAAACTACTCCGATTTCCATAAAATCGTGAATCGCTCTTTTCTTTCCGATAGAATTTGTTTAATGGCTTATGTGGCACTATATAAGCAATATACATATTTTAAAAGGAAAGAATGGGGAAAGGATTTCGTTTTTTGTCATTAGTTAATCAATGAACTAAAAAACGAAAAAAGCTGCCTAAATTTATGGACAGCCTCCCAATTATTAAAATCTTTCAAGATTTTTTACCCAAATTCATCCTTTTAATGACAAAAGGATCTGCAGGGAAAAACGCATCTTTCATAGGTCGCACAGATCCTCCTAATGATATTTTTGGATTATAAAAATAAACTGTATATCTGGCGAATAACTAAGCTTCATACAAAGTCTTGAGTAATTATGCCTACCAAGTACGGGCAATCTCATGAAATTCCATTGAAACCAACTTTATGTCACCATCAGTAAATAGTTCAATATCCTTATTATCAGGCGAGAAAGCAAATTGTTCGGAATATGAAAACACGCCCTTATTGGCAAAAACCTCAAGCTGACCCCAATCGGCGAGAACTATGATTTTTACATGGTTCGCTGCATCCGGAACAAGCTTTTCGTCGAGTAAGACCTGGCTTTTTATATGATATGCAATCGTCTTGTTTGCAATTTTGAATCCAAATTTTGAGGCAGTGGTATTCGTCAAATCAAATTCAGCGACCAATTCAAACGTCTTCGATTTTGTTTTAGATAAGAGATTACTATTTGAATTTAAGGATTGGCTATCCCATTTTTGTGAGTTTGAATATAAAGATGAAATTTCACTGAATGGATTACGTGTAATCCTCATTTGTCCGTCTGATGTAATTAACCCGACAGAAACAGGGAAAGTAGCATTTCTTTTCCATACAGTTTCACCAAGACCTCCGTTCCAATGGTCCATCCATGCCAGTTGGATGATTCGTTCATCGTTGTTTGGCAGACTACCGCTTGGAAAAGATTGAGCTGCATAAAAATCATGTCCTAAGGTCATTACATGTTGTGCTTGTCCTTCTTCCCGGATAAATGATGTCCCGTCAAATTTTCCAACAACATAAGTACCATTGGCGTCCATTAATACCCATTTCATATTCTTCTTGTTTCCATCCAGCGGTAATTCGAAAATATCGGGGCATTCGAATCCAAAATTTATATTGCTTAAAAATGTCCAGTTAATAAGGTCCTTAGAGCCATAAAAAGTGGTGCCATTTTCGTAAATCGCCATGATCCATTTAGAACTTTGCTTGTGAAAAAAGACATGTGGATCGCGTGGATCTGCATCTTTGGTTGGATTTGCAACCGGGTTATTTTTGAAATTGTGCCACGATTTTCCACTATCAATACTCCAGGCCAAACATGTTCCCACAGCAGTTCCCGTGTATATTGCCACTATAGCTTCATCTGTCGATCCGGTAATCCTTTGTGATGTTTCTCCGGATACAACAACAGCACTTCCGGAAAAAACATGTTCCCCGGAAACATTTCTTATTGCCTCTGATGGTAAAAATGATTTCTGAGGGATCAAGGCAACACCTTCATCTTTCCAATGCAACAAGTCAGTTGTTGTGGCGTAGCCACCATGTCTTATAGATTCACCCCATTGATAGATCATGTGATATTTTCCACCTTGATACACCAACCCATTAATATCGTTCATCCAACCCGTCTTGGGGCTAAAATGATATTGCCCTCGAAAATTTTCGGTGTAATTAATCTCTTTTTGCTCAGGCTTATATTGGGCGATAACAGGAAATTGAATCCCTGCAAGAAAAATGACAAGAATAAAAATAAGACGATGTTTCATTGTTTTTATTTTTTTAATTAAATATTCTGCAAATGAATTAATTATATTTCTATAACCTGACAGATTTTAAATATCAGGACTTCAAGTATTTGAAGTAATCCATTTCTCTTTTTGTATCCTACCTGACAGATTAACTTCATTCACTGCCATAAAGTTACTATTTTACAACCGGAAAGGCAGATATACGCAAACGGGCGGCCCCCATCGGAATTAATGTGATATCCGTTATTGGCTGATTGGTTTTTACCGGATAAGAAGGGAGTACATCAACAAGGCCATTTTTATCAATTCCCCATGAGGGTATTAGTCGTCCTTTGGCTCTGATCTCCACGGGCACATTTTGCTGTGAGAAGGGATAATTATCATTTGGCCAGTCTTTGTGTATAACGCTAAAAGAATGGGCGACATTATCTTTATTTAAAATCAGGCCATAATTCCACGGACTCAAAGCATCGATTTCGAAGGCCGGCCATTTCTCAGGATCGGCTCCTGCCTGCCATTTTGAATCAGAAATAGCTGTTTTGATGCTATTGAGTTTTTTGTATTCTTCCTTGATTTTCAAAGAAAAGGTCAATGGTCCGTAATCGACCGAAACACTGTTTTGATTGACCTGCCATGTGCGGATTCCAACTTCCATTGGCAGTGAAAATCTGATCTGGTCACCATCTGCCCATTCGCGTTCAATCCTTATATATGAACCGGAAGCTGCGTCAACTTTAACCGAATGATTGTTGATGGTAACCGATCCTTTTTTACACCATCCGGGAACACGAAGGTAAAATGGGAAAGATACTTTATTTTTCATGTTCATGGTAAAACGCACAATCTCTTCAAACGGGTAGTTTGTCTCTTCAGTTAATGTCATTTTTGTCCCGTCTCCCACCTTTGCAGAGGTAATGCAGGAATTATACATGATGGCTGCCAGTCCATTGTCGTTACTTGCCACCACAAGATTCTGAAGATAATAGGGGAGCGCATGACCATGATTATGTTGGCAGCAGCGGCTGCTGAAAGGGTTCATTGTCAGAAATGGTCCCTCGTTGGCGATGCCTGGTGCGTGGTTTTCACCATCAGCAATCACGCCATTTGGACTGGTGATATACCGAAGCGCTTTCATATCAGGCGTAAAAGCAGCCGTAAAACTGTTGAAAAGGACATCTTCGCAGTTGTCAGCCCAAAGTGGGTCTCCTGTGATGCGGGTAAGAATCCCATCAGAAGTCATTTGTTCTGCAAATCCACAGGTTTCAGTTCCCTGCCGCGGATCGATGTAACCCATCCTTGCATTCTCGTCCGACCCATACATCCCGCCTGGCACCTGTCCAAAAGTACGCCGGATCAAATTATAGTTGTTATAGGTTGCATTCAAATGTGCGGAATCCCCTGATTGCATATAGTAGGTTGCTGGCTCGCGAAAGCATTGTGCTATATTGACATTGTGCCAGTTTGGAAGGCTCGATTGTTGCATCCAGTTGGCTGTGTTGTTATGAATCTTGTTTGCAAGATCAAGGAGCCATGCCTTGCCGGTGATATTATACAACCAGTAAACACTGTAAAGATTATCTCCACCGCGACTTTTCTCCCAATAGCTTGTAAGAAACTCATTTTTAGGAGTGTCCATTTCGAAACGGAAATATTTCTCCATAAAGTTAAGTACGCGCAAATCTTTGCTGTATTCATAATAGTTCTGAAGTGTAAAAAGAATCAACATATTTGGCCAGTAGTCAAGTTGTTTGGTCTCCCCGGAACGAACCTCGGGACCAAACCACCCGTTTTCTTTCTGACTTTTCAGGATCGCATCAATCCAGGTCATTGTTTCTCTTTTCATTCCCGGATCGTTGAAAATAAAAGCCATATCCGAATAACCGCGGAGCCAATACGGAACTTCTTCCCATCCATGTTCGCCACCTACAGTCAGCCACGCATTATCCTTTTTTTCGAGCCATGCACTAATTTCTCCCAGGTGACCACTCAATCCATCTTTTTGCAATTCAAGCAGTTTCAAAATCCAGCCTTTTGGTTGTATACTTCCAAGTGGTAATTTAATGAAACTTGCTGGCTGAAGCGGTGATTTGTTCCCTTGATACCAGTTATTTTGCGCTGTGAGCACAGAACGAAATGAATTGATAGCTTTGGTTGAATTCTGGCCATAACCGTCCCCATTACCAATGAAAATCATGGTGAATATGAGGATAAAAATAGATTTGATCTGAATCATAGTTTTACTTTTTTCGGAATCCGGTCAGTTTTTAAGCGGAGCGACCCGAACATTCCTCAGTTCGGCGTTTTCCAGGCGGAAGTTCAGTTTCTTCACTTGGAGATCCGCGCGGTATGTGAGCATCGTGCGCTTGCCGGCGATCTCAGCATCGATGAGTGTACCACCAAGCTTGTCGTCAATCTTGACGATGACGCGGACGGTAAAGGGCTGATCCACGTCGATGAGATTCTCGATGGCGTAGTTGACGTCGCTCGCCGGATTTGTCCCCTCGCGCAGGGACTTCTGCCGTCCAGCGAAGCGGCTCATCGAGCCAGGTCCAAACTGGGCGCAGAGATCCTCCAGACGAAGTTGCAGTTCGCAGGATCCTTGCTCTCCGTTTTCAGGCAGGAACAAGATGCCAATCTTGCCTTTTTTTGCCTCGGCGGGCTGAACTGTGAACTCCAACAGGAATGAACGGCTCGCCACCGGAAAGGTCTTCTCTCCGACTAATGTCTTCGCGAGTGGTTTGGGAGCGCCGGTTTCAGGCATGATTTCCTTCATCCACTTCGACCCGATCCTGCCGTCCGGCAGTTGCAACAGGTCACGGATGACCAGATTGCCGCCCCAGCCACGGATCGTAGTCCATCCAGCCATGAGGAAGCGACCGGGCGCTACCTCCGTGATAGCAGGGACGTTCAGACCGTCGTAGAAGTCGAGTCCTTTGGCGACGACGTCCTCATAGACTGAGTCGGGCGCATCAACACGTTTCGACCATAGGTTCTTGAAGCCACCAATGATGTAATCGAACTGGCCCCAGCGGAAAAAGAATGTGCAGTCGCCCCCTGGTGGGAAGTCAGGACTAATACAGTACCAGCCACCGTCAATCGATTCTGATTCCCACATCCCCTTCCCATGATTGTTGGCGAGCATCCGCAGCTTGCCGTCGGGATTACGATATACGCTGGGATTGCGGCAGGGGTGGAAGAAGATCCAGGACTTCTTGAACTTGGAAATGCCATCTTCGCTCACGGAGTAAGTTGAGCCGATGGGTGCGCCGGGCGCTGTGCGGTCGAAGGTACCGGTACTGCCATGCTTCTGGAGCCAGTCCATCTGCGCTGGCAGGGTGGTCTCCTTATCAGGGAAGATGCGCTCAGTGTGAAGGCCATAAGCAACGCAGAACTTGCCATTGTTCACGAAGGGCGTACCGGTCCCAATGCACTCCCACTGCTCCTCAAGTGGCGTGGCAGCATCGTGCTCGGTCCAGGTCTTGAAATCAGCGGTGGAGAGGTGCTCGAAGTAGTGCGCGCCTCTGCCAAACTTGCTCTGATGATGGCGGCGGTCGTAGAGGTAGAAAATGTGATAGCGCCCGGCATGGAAAAAGGTTGCCACATCACCGACCCATGCGTTATGGCCTGGCGGAGTCCAGTATTGCACTGGCGCGGTTATGGATGTAGTCACAAGCTTCTTTTCGGGCTTAATGGCAGGGAGAAAGAGCGACGCACTTATTGTCTGAATAGGATCCAGTTTCCATGTGTTATTGCTTGCCCAGCGCGGATAACCCAGTGGGAAGTCGTTGTCGAGCAACACGCCGTCCACATACATCGTCCAACGCACACTGGAGAAGTTCAGCACTACCACGTGCTTGCCTTCAGGCTGCTTCAGCATCGCGAGGGGGATGCCGATGGTCATCTCCTTGCCTTCCGGATATTGGGTCGAGTAGAGCATGATGGCCGCCTCGAGCACTGGCACAGATCCATCGGTCATAGGAAATGCTGGATAGTTCTGGAGCTTGCGGTCGAGCGGATCTTGTAGTCGAAGGCAAACGCGGAGCACTCCCGCTATAGAGAGGATTTCTTTTTCACGGTCGGGCTGCCTAAGGTCCACCGTCAGCTTGACTGTGAAGCCCTTGCTGGCATCCGTGTATGAGAGAAACTCAGCCTGCGGAGCCTTTACGGTGAGAGTGCTCTGAGCGGGTTGCGTAGTGTTGAACAGCCATAACGAGTTCTGCATCTCGATCCTGGCAGTAGTGTGTAACACATCGGCTGCGTGGAGCATGCCTATTTGTGCGAGCACTAAACTGAGAATGATAACGAGAGTGTTTTTCATTTTTTGTATCTTTATATTTTATAATTAGTTGCAAAATAAGTGATTAAGTGTTATTTGAGATTCCGAAACAGAGGTAGGCATCAATCAGTGACGACGTTTTATTGTGCTGTTATCGAGGGCGCTCTTGTAAAGCACTTCAAGTGCTTTTATCTCTTCTGGTTATATTGTTACATATCATATTATGAGATATATGTGCGACTATTACTTAACATTGCCAAATAAATGCGCCATTGTATTATTCTTATTACTTATTTTAACGATTACTTAATTCTCTTCGAAAATAAGACCTTATTTTGAAACAAAAGGAGGAAGGCAAACAAGCATTTCCATCACATCTTGCGAACTAAATTCCATATCTTTTATAGTCGCTGGTATCAGAAAGTAATCTGATTTTTTCAATTGTTTAACTCCATCTGTCCACTTAAGCATCCCGTCACCTTTTACAATTACAATAATTGCAAATTCAGAAGGTATTGTTAATTTAGCGGATCCCGTGACAAAAACTTTCCATAAACCAAATGCTTTGGTGTGCTGATTTCCTATTAGTTCAATAATTTTAATCCCATCTTTCTCTTTTAAAATAGTGTTAGATGCAGAAACCCTATTCATAAGATCATCTTTGGTATATCCGATATAATTAAATACCTGTAAACCTTCTTCTGGCTGAAGCTTACCCCACATATCTGTATTGCTTAACTTTATATCAGCACAATAATTTTCTGGTTGAATAACCCAATCACTTGGTTCCTGAACTTCAAGCATAAAAACACCAGGGCCAATTGCATGGGGCATACGACCAGGTACAAAGTAGGTCTCGTCTGGATGCACTTGAATTTTGTGTAGCATATCTATCATTTTTGGAATGTTCTGTTCAGAAACCGCGCTGGCAAAAGCCGCCGGATCTACGCCAATCTTAAATCCAAGCAATATATAAGGTTCTTCATTTTCAATTTTTCGGGTGGCGATAATATGCCAGCATTCAGTTTTTCCAAAAGGAGAGTTAAAAAGCTTTTGAGAAGTCTCGGCATCGGGATGACATTGTATAGGCAGCCGAACAGCTGAATCAAGATACTTGCACAATATTGCAGTATTATCACCATATTTTTCATAGTGCCTTTTACCCAAAATCAGAGATCCATCTTTTGATAATATTTTCTGCAAAGTGGTACCCTCACCGCCAGTAGTAACAATTTTGGATAAACCCTCATCCGGATTATTAGTATGATCACCATTATTTGCCTTAACAATAGATGCAAGCCATTCTTCAGGGAAATGTCCATCAGACACGGTTTCAGCTCCTGTAAATTGATCCAGTAACTTACCTCCGGTGTATAGTCTCCATGTTCTGTTTGGAGAAAAAAACAAGGGCTGGTTATATTTCATATTTTCTGATTTATGTGAACTATTAAAACATTAAAAAATGAACAATTAGAGTATCTAAAAGTCTTAAATTGTTATGCTTGCAATGAAAACCTTCAACAGTTTTTCCTGAAGTTTATTCGCTTGCAATGTTAGGGATGAACTTCTCAATGTAGGTGGCTGAAGTATCTTCAATTTAGCAATCATTTTTACAAAAAGATTTTGGACGGTTTTAAAACTAAAATTTCCCTTTTCTTGACTTAATGTGATATATTTTTTACTCCCAATCTTGCCTCCAATTGTTCGAGCGGAACACCTTTTGTTTCTACAAAAAAGAACCAGACTACAAAAAATTGCACAATCATCATTGTTCCGCCAAAAATGAATGGTATAGCCAATCCAACTTTAGGAACCGAAACGATTACCGGATATACTTGTGCTGCAATTGCAGCCAATCCCCAATGAGTAAAACTTCCTAAAGATTGTCCCTTGCTTCTAACTTTATTTGGAAAGACTTCACTGATATATACCCATATAACTGCTCCTTGCGAGAATGAAAAGAAAAGAATGAATGCGGCCACACTCCACGGAAACAATTCTGTTAAATTTCTTGTCCATGCAATATAGGCGCATAAAGCCAATGGGATTGCAGAGCCCCATGATCCAATCAGTAATAGCTTTTTCCTGCCAATTTTATCTATTATTAAAAGTGCAATGGTAACAGCTATTACATTCGCGACACCAATTAGCACGGGTTGAAATTTACCTCCAAAACTGGCCCCGATCTCGTTCAGTGTATCATTGAGATAATATAGAAAGCCGTTTACAAAGGATAGTTGATTAAATGCTGCAATTCCTATTCCTAAAAATATTGGATACCGATATTTTCGTTGAAATAGATTTTCACTTTCTTTTATAGGGCCGTTTACAAATGATTCTTTAATCTCCGCCAATTCCTCTGCAACTCTCAATTCACCAATCTGGACTAATACATTTTCAGCTTCTTGAAACTTTTGAACCGAAACCAGCCAACGAGGGCTCCGCGGTATTGTAAACAACATAACGGTAAAAAGAAGCGCTGGAATACATCCTACCCCAAACATTACCCGCCATTGTAGATGTGTAATATCAAAATTAAACACCTCGATCAAAGCATTTGACAAATACGCAACTAAAATTCCCAAACAGACATTAAATTGAAATAGAATGACAAGACGTCCTCTTAGTTTTGCAGGTGAAATTTCTGCAATATACATTGGCCCTAAAACAGATGAACCGCCTATTCCGATGCCGCCGATAAAACGAAATACACATAACGACCAAAAGTCCCATGCAAATGCGCAACCTAAAGCCGATATAAAGAACAAAACTCCCAATATCTTTAAACTGTCTCTTCTTCCCCAAAGGTCTCCTGGTTTTGAGACAATTAGAGTTCCAAGAATTGTACCTATTAAGGCTGATGATACTACAAAGCCCATTGACCATTCAGATAATTGAAATAGGGATTTTATCGATGAAGTTGTGCCCGATATAACTGCTGTATCAAAACCAAATAACAATCCTCCTAATGATGCAACAATAGCTGCTCTTATTAAAGTACCGGTAATTTTATATTCTTTCTCCTTTTTTAAACTGTTCATTTTTAATATTTATTTAGTCATTAATCTCATAATTTTTTTCAAGGGCGTTCAGCAATGACTCAATTTTCAAAACACATTCACACAATAGTGAATAAACTGATATGCTCGTAATTGATCTTTTAAAGCCAAAAAACGCTGATCATTAAAATGGTTGCGACTCTGAAGATATCTCAGCTAAACAAAGTGCTGCCATATCGCCAATATTCTCAGATAATCCAGGAGGAACGATTTGACATGCTTTTTGCGATTGAGGTATTGCCTCTTGCTGTATCATTTCATACATAAATGGAGCTATTAGTTCTGTTGCCCTTCCATAAATACTTCCCAGAATAATAAGTTCAGGATTAAGTACATCTATTAAAATAGAAAGTCCCTTTCCTAAATATTGGGCACAAGTTTTATAAACATCAATTGCAACGGGATCTCCCTTGTAAGCCGCATCGGCAACCACCTTAGCAGTCAGGAATGGCAGATCTTCCAGCGAATTGCAGAAGGAAACTTTTTCTCCTAATTGTATCTTCTGTCTTACTTTCAGTTGAGCCAGTTGTGCGATTCCACCTCCGCTACAAAATCCTTCAAATGATCCGGCTTTACCAAATCCGGCTGGTCCCATATCTGCCAATCTCATGTGGCCAACTTCCCCTGCCAAATCTGATACACCTGAATAAAGTTTGCCATCAAGAATGAGACCTGCGCCCATTCCAGTACCAAAAGTTAAAAAAATGATGTTTTGGAATCCTTTTCCTGCACCATATTTCCATTCTGCAACTGCCCCTGCATTGGCATCATTTTGCAATAGTGAAAGTTTTCCAAACCGCTTATTACACATATCAACAATTGGGATATTATCCCATCCGGGCAAGTTTGGCGGAGATAAGATAATCCCCCTTTTACTACTTAAAGGTCCTCCGCAACTTATTCCAATTCCCTCAATTTCGTTTTTAGGGATAGAATGTTTTTGCAATAAACTTTCAGCCGTTAAGAATAAACTTTCAATCATATCATAAGCGGGCTTATCAGTAGGCATACTTTGCTTATCGATGATATTTATCTGTTCATGAACTTTTTTGCCCAAAATGACAGCACTTTTTGTACCGCCGATATCAAATCCTAATAGCATAAGTTGTTAAATATTAGATATAATAGGGTATATTTTAATGTTCTTAAATATCGCTTTACCATGTTTTGCATAAAACCAGATTGATTCACCTTTTCTCTCTATCAGACGGTTTACAATGCATCGCTTTTCATTGATAGATACGTCAATAATATCATCGTTCATAATAATATCCACTTTGAAAGGTTTATCCAACCCTGAAACTGCATCTATTTTGGTATTCGCTAACGAGACAGTTTGTTTATTTGCTGAAAAACTCAATTTGTACCCCTCTGATGCTTTATCTGTAGATCGCAGATACAATCCCAAATCCTCATTTGTTCCAAGAGGATTAACTTCAAAAGTAATTCGACAATTTACAGGAACATTACTCGAGTGCAAAGAGCCAATAGAACCCAATGCCTCAATTAAATCTTGGTTGCCACTCATTTTTTTGGCCTTTTGGTCAGGAATGAGTTCAAGATTTAATTCGTTTCCTGTTTTAGGAATTACCTCCTTCGGAAATTTAGTTGTCAATGTACCGTCTTTCAACTGGATAACTTCTCTTAACAAAATACAACCTCCAAATCGTTCATCCCCATTGTCCTTATTGTCCCTTTTGGTGGGAATCCACGATGCAGCGATTCTTCTTCCGTTGGGGAATTCGGCTGTTTTTACAACATTGGACCAGTCTTCATCAAATGCTTGAAATTTAGGTTCTACCCACGGACCAAAAGGTTTTCTTGACATTAAATAGGGAGTGTTTCCACCTTGACTATACAATAGATAATACCAGTCATTCCATTTGAAATAGTCAGGACATTCTGGAACATCTCTCTGTCCTGTAAGAATTGGATCATTCACTTTCCAGTTTTTTAAATCCTTAGAGGTCAGATGTACGAGGCAACCTTGATTGCTATCAATTGAATAGTCCTTTTCAATACTGCTTGAAACCAACAAATGAAAAACGCCGGAACTGTCTGTAATTACTTTCGGATCTCTGAAATTCCTTTTATTGTATCCGGGTGCTGATGTGTAAAATGGATTTGGTTTCTGCTTTTGAAAGTGAATTGCGTCGCTACAGGTTGCGTAGCTTAATTGTTCATTAACTTTTCCTTCTTTGTCTAAAAGTCTTGTGGCATAAAATGCGTAGAATTTTTTGCCGTCGTATGCAACTGATCCAGTACAAATGGACTTCTCCCATTCTTCATCGATGCCAATAACAACGGGATAGTTCGTCCAATGTATTAAATCTTTTGTTGTACTGAGTGCCCATTGGTGCCCGCCCAGACCATTTAATGCAGAATGATGTCCTGAATCCAAAAGCCAATAAAGATAATAGGTTCCATTATGGTAATAGGGGATGCAATCGCCGACGAATAAATTATTCCCTTTGGGAGTAAAATATTGTATATTCTCCTTCGATTGTATAGTGGGATCATAATTAACACTAAACTGTGTTACTGCGCAGTTAACGCAAACTGTCAAAAAAAACAAAGCTGTTATTCCCCTCATAATTAATTATTTAAATAATTCAATTATTTTTTAAAGTAGATGTCTCATACTTTAGAACCTGTTGTTTTTATAAGGGACTAAAAACTCCGTCATTGAGCTCTAACCCAAATTGATTTCATTGGATAGACTTTCAGATTTTTCACATCAATTCTATTTCCGAAGAATTTAAAACCTTCAGTGTTTTTCCGATCAGTCTTTCGTTCAATTGCGTATGAGAATGCCCCACCATCGACAAATACCTCTATTGAAGTTTTGTCAATAATAATATCGACACTTATTTCCATACTTTTCCGGTCTTCAGGTGTATAGAATAATCCATTAATTAGATTGAAATTCATGTCGTATTTAAATATGCTTTGTCCAAATAAATTAAGTCCGGCATCAGTTGAATGCGATAGCTTAATAGTTGCCTTAATCCGAATACTGGCAGCATCATTAAATTGTTGTAATAATTCTGATGCTTTATCTGCCTCAAGCCCAGTCCACGAATATTCTTTTTCTTGTAGCATATCGACTTCTTTTACCGGAACATTAAACATTCTAATACCCTCTTTGGTGGTACGCAGTGTAAGCTCGGTAGGCAACAGCATCAGGTTATTAAAAGTCTTTCCCGGTTGTGGAATTCGGCCCCATCCAATTTGGATACGTCTTCCATCAAAAGCAGGAATATTATCGAAAGTCATAGCAGCATATAAGGCTCCATTACCGTAGTAGTACTTACCTGTTTCGGGTGTAAAGATTTTTCCATCAAATCTTCCGGTCATATAAGTTCCAGAGGCGCCATACATAACCCATTTTTTATTATTTATATTTCCATCAACTGCCAATTCAAAGAACTGTGGACATTCCCAAAAACCTGTCGTGTGACTTTCATATTTCCAATCTTTCAGATTACTTGATGTATATATTGAATTTCCATCACGTTCAAATAAGACCATAACCCAGTTTTTTGTTGGCTGATACCAAAATACTTTTGGGTCACGAAGATCCTGAGTGTTCCATTTTGCTTTAGAATCAATGACAGGATTGCCTTCATATTTTGTAAAAGTGCGTCCTTTGTCCAGGCTGTATGCAATGCATTGTCTCTCGTTGTCTGAACTATTTGCGGTATATATGGCAATCATAGGAGGTATACCATCTTTGCCAAAACCAGTAGTGTTGGTATAATCAATTACAGCGGTACCCGAAAAAATTGATCCCAATTTATCCGGAAACATAACAACGGGTAATTCTTTCCAGTGAATGAGATCTCTACTCACAGCATGTCCCCAACTCATATTTTCCCATTCGCTTTCAAATGGATTATGCTGGTAAAAAAGATGATATTCTCCTTCGTAATAAACCATTCCATTTGGATCATTGATCCAGCCACGTTGTGTAGTAAAGTGAATCTGCGGACGACTGCTCTCTTTGTACAAGCTATCCTGACCGGCAATTACATCATCCTGATAGATTTTGCTTAATCCCTCAGAATCGCCGGCATATTTAATTTTGAGAACTTTTCCCATAAAAGGGGTAACATCATAAAACACCCAATAATCAGGTTTAGAAGGTGCTAAACGAATTACAAAGTCCAATACCGGCTTCCCGTCTACCTCTAAACTCATTTTTTCCCGATTTACTTTTTGTGAAACTGGAAGATTTAGAAACTGCTTCGAAATTTTTATAGACAAATCGTGAGTTGTTGAAATACTGCTTGTTTGGCTTGAAGCGTTACAAGCGTAGGCAAGTACTATAACAGAAGCTGCCATAAATCTTTTTATTGAACTCATCGTAATAATTTACTTTTAAAGTGTAAAAACCCAGGCTGTAAAATTTTCCTTGTGTTATTAAATTCTGCAATTTTACTTACTGTTCTCTGAATTTAATTCTGTTATAGAAGCCTTCAATAATTTAATACTACCAAATTCCGAATACAACTCAAACGATTCGAAAGTCTCGTCCGGGTAACAAAGCGAGGTCATTGCTATTCTATTTCCGCAAGTGAACAATTCCACTGAACCATTATCAACCAAAATATACCAGTCAGTTGTTGGGTTATTAAATGTGTACGATGCACCAGTTATCCGTTCAAATTTTTCGGAAATTGGATTCTTCATAAGTTTTGACCTGTCAATATAATAGTAGTTCATTTCAGCTTTATATCCAATGGATAAATTCCTACCTGATTTTGTTTTGAAATTCACACCATAGTCACGAGCTCCCCATATTGCATAACGATTTGAGTTATCAAATACAAGCCTCAGTACAAAAGGCGTTTTAGGGAACGGGATATTGTCGAAGATGTTTTTTTTGCCTGAAAGTTGTATCTCATTGATAGTATAAGTTTTACCATAGAGTTTGTTTAGTTCTTTTATGGGGGTAGAGGTAAGCAGATAGTAATTTCCTTCCAAAACTAAATCTAAATCACGTGGAAAAATCATACTTCCACGCCATGATTCAGTAGGTGTTTGATTAGCGTAATTCCAGCAACTCATCCATCCGACCATTATCTTACGATTATCTGGAGCATCATTGAAAATCATTCCGGCATAATTATCATTGCCATAATCGACCCATAATTCGCGAGTTTGGGTCATCTTAAATTCGGTACCATTAAAATCGCCGACGAAATAGCGGATTGCAGGTGCTCCATCAGCTGGTCCGCCATTCATACTTACCATTAATACCCATTTAGTCAAATCACTATTTGCAATTTTTATGGGGAATAAATCAGAACTTTGCCAGCCACCTTCAGTTTTAATATTCTCACCGAATTCACTTAACAAATCCCACTGAATACAATCCTGGGATGAATAAATTTGAATTGCAGAACCAATGGAGACTGTCATCAACCATTGTTTTGAAAAGTTGTTCCATGATACTTTAGGATTGCAAAAAACGGGATCTGCACTGTTTTTTAATATAGGATACTTATATTTTACCCACGAACGTCCTTTATCAAGACTATATGCCAAAACTATTGAATGTTCTGACGATGTTTCATTTTGTTCTTTAACAGAATCATGGTAAGTATAAAAAGCAATTAAGGGTGGATTTTCATTCGAACCAAATCCGGAGGTGTTATGAAAATCAGCAATAACGCTTCCGGAATAGATCTGACCGGAACTATCAGGAGAAATGGCTGTAGGTAGTTGCTCCCAATGCACTAAATCACGGCTGACAGCATGTCCCCAATGTATATTCCCAAAAACTGCTTGTGTCGGATTGATTTGATGGAAAAGATGGTATTCGCCTTCATAATACAAGAGTCCGGAAGGTTCACCTGTCCAGTTCTTGTTGAGCGAATAATGAATCAGAGGACGAAATTTTTCGTCATTGCTCTTCCTTTCAATATCGCATGAATACACAAAAAATACGATTGCCATTACAATTCCAAATGCTATCCGGTTTTTCATTCTTTTCAATAATTTATTTTAGCCAGGAAGACCTAAGAGAGTGAACATTAGCATTAACAACAGTAATTTCTCCTTTTGATGTTAAAGAATAGGATTTATCCTCTGCTTTAGGCATAAAACAACTGGTAATTACAACTTTACCATCATTCCCATACACTTCGATAGTCGTCCTGTCTACCAAAATCCGAAGCTTTATTTTTCCACCAATTGGTGCTAAAGGGGCTTCTCCTAAATTATTCGAAAAGTTAATGATTGACTTCTTATCTGATCTCCAATTATCTGGAATAATATTATTCCCGACAGAAGGGCCTCCACATGAGATTATCATTTTAGCTGCATCATAATGTATGGTTGCTCCTCTGGCGCCAATTTCAAATGAAGTTGATTTCATGGGGTCAATCTCAATATTGATATCATATAAATCCCCATTCAAATCCTTAAATAGATTTGTCCCGTCTTGTAGACTTACATTATTCCACTTATTTTCTTTATCGTAGAGATTACTGATTTCACCTACCGGCACTCTGAAAGCTCTGACACCTTCAGGAGTTGTCCGCAAGGTTAGTTCCGTTGGAAAATTCATTTGTTGTTCAAAGGGCATACCAGGGTAACGTTTCGTTGGCATCCATGCAATATGAATACTTCTGCCATCTGGCACATTACTCCATGTTTGCGCAGCATAAAAATTCTTTCCGTAATCACCTCGAATAACCTTTGTCTCTGGTTTAAAATTTGTGCCATCAAACGATCCAATCATATAATTACCGTTTGCTCCAAAGAACAACCATTTTTTATTTGCTTTATTTCCATCGACAGGCAAGGCTTCGAATCCCGGGCATTCAGCAACACCCTCCAATGATACTGTAGTAAGGTGCTTCCATTCTTTTAAATCGGAGGATGAAAATAATCCGAAATCAAATGCTTTATCCATGTATAAGGACATTATCCATTTTTTTGACTTTTCATCCCATACAACTTTTGGGTCGCGATTTGAATTATAAATATTTGGAATCACCGGATTCTGATCATAGTAGGAAAAGGTCTTTCCTCCGTCCGTACTATAGGCAATACATTGTGTACACTTTGGCCCTAAACCAGCATCTGGATTTCCTCCGTTAGTAATAAATGCAACTATTGTTTTCTCCTTCCCTGACTGAAAACCAGCGCAATTGTTTACATCAACAACTGCGGACCCCGACCAACAGCCTGACCATACCTTATGCGGTGTTATATGATCGGGTGTTTGTTCCCAATGAATTAAGTCTTTACTCGTTGCATGACCCCAGTCTTTGTAAGCTCCGGGACGGTTAGTGGGCATATATTGAAAGAATAAATGATAAACGCCATCATAGTAAACTAAGCCGTTAGGATCGTTTATCCAATTTTTCTTTGCAGAAAAGTGAAACTGTGGTCTATATTCTTCTTTATAATAATCAGGTTTTCCGTCTTTTAACATTGTTACTCCAGATAATTTTTCAACCTCTTGATCAGACAAATAGCGATTCCAAAGGGCAACATGATCAATAAGCCCTTTAAATTTTGATTCTACCTGATTATCCGAATCTGCTGCATATCCGTACGGTTGCTTATACTGTGCTCCGATAAGGAAAGGTCTGCGATTCCAATCTCTTATTTCTCCCACTGTGATTTCATCATCGCGAAGAAATCCATCTACGTACAGCTCGGATATTTTGCCATTGAACCGGAGCAAAATATCGTGCCATTGTGTTAATTCCTCTTTGGGGAGTTTATATTTCAACAGGTGCGCTCCACCAATATCATCACTCCCAATTTTGGATTCGATAAAAACATCTCCTTTAATAGTATTGAGCGAAATACTATAGGCTATATTTTGGTCATTACCGGCTTTATTCAGTAAGGGGACAAAACCGCTAACTGAGTCTGCCTTCATTCTGACCAAAATAGAAACATTTTTACCTGTAAGATTCAACTCTTCATTTGTTCCCTGTCCGGCATCAAACCAACCACCATTAAATTTCGAAGCAATGCCATCGCCTCCTCTTATTTTTGATGCTTTTGCATCTTCTCCCTTAAGTTTGACAAAAGGCACATCTCCATGTGCAATTAACTGACTTCTCTGCGCCGACAAATCATTTAAATCGGAAAGAGACCATACTGCAATTGCATCTTTGAAGTTATCCAAAGAATTGCACGATGCAATTAAAATTACGGAACAGATTGTCACAATTAACGCACTTAATTTCATAATATTTTGTCTTTTGTTGTGTTATATCTATTATTCCTAAACCAGTTTTAATTATAAACATTTGCGATCATCCCAGGAAAAAAATGCCATCAGTTCCATTTTCAGCAACTATTATTTTGCAAATCAAGGCCAGTTGAAGAAGAAATCATCAATCGGGTCATTACAAAATAACCACCCTATTGCAAGGTTTATTTACAATTGTTTCTAAAGCGTAAAGGGAAAAACTAATCAGCGTTAAATAATGTAAGCTAAAGCCTTTTACAAGGCTTTTAGCTTACATCTTAATAGTTTAATTATTGTTTTGGAATGTTTAAGAGATAACTATCTCCTAAATGACTTACCATCCTGCGTTTTGTTTATACAAACCTTTCACATAACTTATTTGAGTCTGTGGGATTGGGAAGAACTCGTCGCGGTTTTTTTGAAATTTAGCATCCTTTAAATAAGTACGTCTTGTTTTTTCAACTTCAAAGTACTTGTTCATGGTTTCTGCTGCAATACCCCAGCGAACCAAATCAAAGAACCATTTGCCTTCAGTCGAAAATTCCAAATGGCGTTCACCTTGTAGCGCTTTGAGTGCAAAAGTTTTATCCCATGCAGGACAGTTTTGTCCAGGTTTATAAATTTGTACATCAAATTTACCGGTAGGAGTACCGTCTGCAAATTTAAGTCTTCCGGTACTACTTGCAGCGCGCTCCCTTATTTTGTTAATCAAAGTAAGGGCATCACTCATATCTCCACCAAGTTGGATAAGGGCTTCTGCTCTCCAAAGCATAACTTCGTCTAATCTGATCACATCATAATTCAAACTGCTACCCATAAAAGGATTAGTCTTTCTAAAACAAGGACATGAAGGTAAAACAAGTAATTTTTGACTCATTGAATACCCGTATACTTCTGGTGTACGCAACCAGCTATTCTGCATTACAAAAGTGGGATCATATTTCCAGGGCATTTCAGGAACACAAGCAGAGTGCATCAATCGCGGGTCCATTGGTGTACTTGCAAATGCAGCTTTGGTGTTAAGTAAAGTTCCAGTATTGAAATTATCGAAATCAGGAACTCCATTTACGGTTTTAAAGCAATTCATCATATTTGTCGAAGGTTGTAAAAATCCGCAGCAACCATATTCTGAATTAACCGGATATATCAACCATGCATTAAGACGTCCAACGGGTGAATTGTCGTTATTTGCCGAATATTGAATTGCCCATACAGACTCTTGTCCGTTCTCGTATTCCCATAAAAAGTTTTGGGCAAAATCAGGAAACAAACTTCTGCCTGAATTATCAATAACGTCTTTACATAGGCTTGCAACCTCCGTGAGTTTATCTTTGTTAATGGTTGTAACATTGTGGTTTTCATCCTGTTCATACGCGGCAAAAAGTAATATTTTTGCCAAATAGGCCTTTGCAGCAAATTTAGTCGGTCTTCCAATTTCTGATTGCGTGTTCGGAAGATTTGCAACTGCAAAGCGTAAATCTTCGATTAACTTACCCCAAAGTTCCTGATCACTCAATGCATCATTACTTACCTTATCATATTGATCTATTGCTGTATTTTCGTCAATATATGGGAAAAATTTAAAGCATAACTTCATATACTGATAAATATGTGCACGTAAAAAGCGTAATTCAGCGATGCGTTGTGCCTTAAGAGGATACTCAGCATCAGTTAGCTTTTGTGCTCTTCGAAGAGCATCGTGTACACGGCCTACTGCAACATAATGGACCCACCATAAATTATCAAGGTCCCCGGTGGTTGTTGGCTGCATAAAAGAGAATGTTTCCCAAAGGTTTCGTTCACCGTTATCGTTTGTTCCGGAACCACCTTTATATGCTTCACCCCCACGAACTGAACCTTCTTCGTATGGCATACCAAATTGTTTGTTGAAATGATTCTGCCCACAAAACGAGTAAGCGGCATTGATCAATTGTTCAACCTTATCGGGTGTATTTAAGTCGCTATCTGATATTACTCCTTGTGGCTTTAGATCAAGCATCGAAGTACATGAGATAGAAAGCAATAGGAAAATGCCAAAGCTTAATATATTTATTGTTTTCATATATTATAATATTTGAATTTAAATTAATTAGAACGTTACATTCAAGCCCATTGTCACAGACAATGGCAAAGGATAACTATTCCCTGGTGTTTCAGGGTCAAGACCAGTGTAGGCATTGCTCCCCTTTGTTTTCATCACTGTTGCAATATTGTCGGCCCTGAGTGAAATTCTTGCTCTTTTAATTTTGATTGAATTCGCAAATCTCATTGGAATAGTATAACCCAATTCTGCGTTTCTGACTTTCATATAGGAACCATTTTCAATATAATAGGTTGAAAACCGTCCTTCATCATTATAGTTATTAATTGACATAGCTGGGATGGTCGATTTCGTATTTGTAGGTGTCCATGCATTCAATAACCTTGTACCATAATTCTCGCCTACAGTTCCCAATGCATAAATGTCGGTCCACGATTTCCATCCGCTAACATTTAAATCTTTGCCCAATGCACCATTAAAGAAAACATTGAAGTCAAAATCTTTCCATGTAAGTGCAATAGTAAGACCATATTCTAATTTAGAATCGCCTATTCCGATCCATGTTCGGTCCATATTGTCAATTTTACCATCTCCGCTAATATCTTTATAGCGAATACGGCCAGGAGCTGCGCCAACTTGTGTAGGGGCTCCATCAACTTCAGCTTGAGTTTGGAAAAGACCTTCAGCAACATATCCAAATAGGGAATTTCTTGGACGGCCAAGAATATTTTGGTCTATGCCATTACCTGCAAAATTGTTTAGTACATCCACTGGAACATGTACAATAGTTTGTTTATTATGCGAGAACACCCCACTAATGTCAATTCCTAAGTCCCCAAGTTTATCCATGTAGTTAAGGGATAATTCGTATCCTTTGTTGTCAATATCTGCTCCGTTAATCCACTTGCTGGCACCTTCTCCTAATGTGGCAACTTATCCGGGTTTCATCAAAATGTCTTTTGTCGATTTCAAATAATAATCGAATGAACCGCTGAGTTTTGAATTGAAGAAACCAAAATCTAATCCCAAGTTATGCTGCGAAGTTGTCTCCCATTTTAAGTCAGGATTACCACCCTGAGTTCGGCGAAAACCTGCAGGCAAATTACCACCTTGTCCGGTAAAATCGTAGGCGGTTCCCCAATTCCAATCCCAAAGATTATTAGCATCATAGAGTGACTGATACATTTGACTGCCCGCATAATCATCGATTCGTGAATTACCATTTTGTCCCCATCCGTAACGAAGTTTAAGTTGTGAGAATCCGGACAAAAGTTCACTTAGATATTCTTCCTTTTTTAATACCCATCCAACTGAGAATGCTGGAAAGGTAGCCCAACGATTATTGGTTCCAAATACAGATGAGGCATCGCGACGTAAGGTAACAGAAGCCAAATAGCGGGAATCGTAATTGTAATTGAATTTTCCGAACCATGAAATCATCGTATTGTCACTGCCGTTCCCACCATTATCTTTTTCTGCTTCTCCTGAATCTAATTGCATATAATCGGTTGATTCTAATGCGTACACCCTTCTGCTTCCCCAAAATTGTTTATAAGTATGTACGATTGTTTCTTGTCCGGCCATGAAGTCGAAATTGTGTTTTCCCAGATCAAAAACATATTGCAAAGTATTACTATTATTCCAGTTGGAATCGTAGTTTGCTGATTGGGTAACTTTGTTTTTATCTTCGCTCAAAAATCCGGATACATATTTCAGATCTATGCTTTTACTCCAAAATCCGGTAAAATCCATACCAAAAGATGAACGGAAAGTAAGACCTTTAATAAATTCGATATTGATATACGTATTCCCAAATAAACGCATATTATCCGACTTGTTTTGAAGATTGTCTGCAATCAAACGTGCCGGGTTTTGACGGTCACTCATACCCCCAATTGGGCCTCCCCAACCAATGCCGTCGACTGTATGGACTGGTACAATAGACATCAGCGATTTTGTGCCACCTAAGTTTCCGTCTCCAATACTACTGCTTTGACTCCATTTTGACACAGTGAAATTCTCTCCAACTTTTACACGTCCATCTAACCATGAATAATCGGTATTTACTCGACCGTTTACGCGGTTATAAAAGCTTCCTTTTATAGTTCCTTTATTATCATAGTAATCTAAAGAAAAGATTGAATGACCGCTATCTCCTCCTGTTGAAAGCGTTACATTATATTGTTGGACCTGACCTGTTCGCAAAATTTCCTTTTGCCAATCGGTGTCTGCAGATTTCATGCTCTTTACTGCAGGATCAAGGTATTCCCTCCAAGTAACTCCATCTAAAACGAAGTTTCCGTTGGCATCTTTATGGTCCGTATATTGGTACAAACCACCAATTCCCACAATGTTTGGGTCTGCATTGGGATTATCGTTTTTAATTGCCCAATATTGTGCAGTTCCACGTTGTTCTGTATTCATCAACTGGTAAGGTTTTGCACTGCTCACCATTGAAAATGAAGATCTGAAGTCAACGGTGGTTCCTTTCTTCCCTTTACGGGTAGTAATGATAATAACACCATTTGCAGCACGCGAACCGTAAATAGATGCTGAAGAAGCATCTTTCAATACTTGCATCGACTCAATGTCCATTGTACCGAGCTCTCCCATCGAACGTGTGGTAGGATTTCCATCAACAATATACAATGGATCATTATTATTTAGGGTTCCTTCGCCACGTATTCTGATTGTAGCCGAAGGATTTGGAGAACCATTCGATGAAACTGTCATACCAGCAACTTTTCCTTGTGCTGCTTTCATCGCGCTTCCTGATGTACTTGCTCTCAGTTGATCTACCTTAACAACCGAAACAGAGCCGGTAAGGTCGGCTTTCTTTTGGGTGGTATAACCTGTTACAATAACGACATCAATTCCTATGGATTCTTCCAACATTACCACATTAATAATTGATTTTCCTGCCATAGGAAATTCTTGTGTTTTCATTCCAACAAACGAAAATTGCAATGTTGCATTTTCAGGAATATTGGTAAGTGTATAACTACCGTTTTCATCCGTGACTACTCCGGTGGTAGTTCCTTTTACTATGATAGATACACCTGGAATAATGCCTCCTGATGAGTCAGTTACTTTACCCGATATTTTTTTACCGGTCTGTTGCGATTCTGATAAATAAGCTGGAGCAAGAATTATTTTACGATCAATTATAGAATAGACAACATCCGTTCCTACAAAAAGATCTTTTAGTACTTCATCAATTTGCTTGTCTTTGGCCTCAATTGAAACTTTGCGGGTAGCATCAATTAATTTTTCATTGTACAGAAAAAAAAATTCGCTTTGATTCTCAATTTTATCGAGAACTTTAACCAGCTCAGTATTTGAAAAGCTGATCGAAAGCTTTGTATTCTGCGAATAGGAATCAATTGCTTGGGTTTGCAGAAATCCAACAAGCAAAAGAAAAATAGCAATACGCATAATTAGTAGTGGTTTTTTTAGGGAATGATACAGCAATCCCCCGACTGAATTATTTTTATTCATATCTTTGTAAAGTTTGTTATTAAAAAAATTCCTTTTGGATGATTTTAGAGGAAGTCGTTAGCGCGATTTCCTTTTTTCATTTAGTTAACGGGTTTAGTTTTTTTCCATATTTAATTTATTTTTAGGTTATTACTCTTTTTATTAGGTCTCTCATATAGTGTAACGATTATTTTTTCAAATGTTCCGTCTGTTTTCATAACACGAGGAGCAATTTTGTAACAAATAGGGGATGTCAAACTAAGTAGTCGAAGTACCTCTACGAGCGAATCATCTTCAAATGTTGCCCGGAATGAATATTTCTCAAGATTCTTGTCAGCTAAAATTACTTTAACATTATACCAACGCTCAATCCTTCCCGCTACTTCTGTCATATTATCTCCCCTGAAAACAAGTTTTCCATCTGTCCATGCTTTGTATTTTGACGGGTCAGTGATGGTAAGATCGATTTTACCATCATTAAATACCATTTTTTGCGAGGGGATCATCGTTATCATTTGCGATTGATTACCAGGATAAAACTCTACTTTCCCGTTTTGAAGTACAACCTCAATATAATCCCCTCTATAAGCACTTACATTAAAACTCGTACCAAGAACTTTAACGTTAGAATTGCCGGCAATGATTTCGAAAGGACTTTTTTCGTTATGAACGACATCAAACCATGCTTCACCATCCAACGCAATTTTCCGATTGTTATTAAAAGGTAAGCTATAG
>Ga0209748_1000197_pt1 | contig 36512 bp, 26 predicted proteins | sample BarGraIncu00421A_FD_185490 | JGI IMG/M metagenome (GOLD analysis project Ga0209748, IMG submission 185490) | Arctic peat soil microbial communities from Barrow, Alaska - Barrow Graham LP Incubations 004-21A (SPAdes) (version 2) | ecosystem: Environmental > Terrestrial > Soil > Wetlands > Peat... | reverse complement strand
TAGGGTTCCTCTTTGGGGAATCCTTTTATTTGGGGGCCTTTTAGGTGCGATGCCTTTAATGGTCAGGGGCGTTAAGAAAACCCAGATATTCTTTGTTCTGGGTCTCTACCTTTTGGGATGTGTGTTAGGTGTGTTAACCTTTCCTGTAAGTGATACGCTGGAAGATTTTTATGGAACCGAGGTGGCTATTTCTGGAGTTGTCTCAGATTCCCCTAAAGTTGAAGATTACGGCGTTGTTTTTAATTTAAAGACTTCTGACATCAGTAATGATAAAGCCGCCATTAAAAAGCCCTTGGGTTTGAAAGTAACCATACCTGTGCAAAAGGGTGAAGCCCAATCCATGCCGATTGCCGGGGATGTACTCAATATAAAAGGCGAATTGTCCAAGCCCCAGGGACAACGAAATCCCGGCGGTTATGATTATGGGCTTTACCTTAAATCAAAGGGCATTGAGGGACTGGTTTATGTTGAAACAGGAAAGGTAGAAAAGATCGGCCGGGATCCTTCTCCCTTTGAAGGCATCATTGCTTTTAGAATTTATCTGGAAAAGCTCAGTGACACTTATCTGTCTGAAAATGTTTCAGATCTCCTTAAAGGAGTGGTGTTTGGAGGAAAGGATATTGATTCCGATATTAAGCTAAGCTTTCAAAATGCCGGGGTGGCCCATGTGCTTTCGGTTTCAGGCCTTCATGTAGGGTATGTTTTTCTATTGATTTCATTTTTTCTGACCCGATTTAAAATTAAGAAAAAGCATTGGCTTTTTTATTTGATTCCCGCATTATTTTTTTATATTGTCATGACAGGTTTTGAATCTCCGGTTATTCGAGCATCGATTATGCTGGGAAGTATTACTTTAGGACAGGGAATCCATCGAGAAAAAGACAACTTAAATAATCTTTGCCTGGCTGGGATTATAATTCTATGCCTATGGCCCAGCCAACTTTTTCAGCCAGGCTTTCAATTATCCATGGGGGCGGTCCTGGGGATTGTCCTATTTTATGGGCCCTTATTATTTCAATACAAAAAACAGTTGAATAAAAAGATCTCAAGACGGGAGAAAACGCCAGGTCCGATTATTGAGGGGTTGGCATTAACCTGTTGTGCTACCATAGGAACCCTGCCCATGATGTTTTACCATTTTAAGGGCTTCACTCTGTTGAGTTTCTTTTCCAACTTAATCGTTGTCCCTTTAATCGGTGCATTTCTCTTGGCGGGAATTATATTTTTATTCATTGCCGGTGTGTTGCCCTTTATGGCGTCTTTACTTGCAATGCCACTGAATTTTCTGGGAGAATCGATTCTGGTGGTGCTTTCTGGAATTAATGACATTGGGGATGCTTTCAGCTTCTTATGGGTCAGACGTGGTGGTCTAAGCATTACTGAGATGCTGCTATTTATTTATCTGGCCTTTCTTATTACCGGGTACTATCATCTCAGAAACCCTCTGGTAAAAAAAACTGTTCTGATTTTTGGAGCCGTACTTGGTATTCTGCTAATCGTGTTGCCACTTTTCCCTAAGAATTTGGTCGTTACTGTTTTGGATGTTGGCCAGGGAGACAGTATTCTCATTGAAACCCCGGGTGGTTTAAACTACCTTATTGATGGGGGTGGGTATATTCTCGAAAAAGAAACAAAAATTTCAGAAAGCATTGTTTTGCCAGTATTGTACAACAAAAACATTAATAAGCTTAATGGGGTATTTCTTTCACATAATCATGTTGATCACAGTCAGGGAATTGAAGAACTTCTTGAGGGACAGTTTCCGGTAGACAATCTTTTTATGAGTGTGAATACCAATAATGAAGTCTTATTAAATCAATCAGCCGTTCCGGTCAGTCTTCTCAAAAAAGGATCTGTGATTCAAGGAACTGATGGGGTTAAACTTGAAATTTTGAGTCCAACCGGGGAAGTAAACCCAGTTGAAGAGGAGAATCAAAATAATGCATCGCTGGTCATACGACTCAGCTATGGGAAAACAACATTGCTTCTTTGTGGGGATATTGAAAAAGAAGTTGAAGAAAAACTATTCAGTGAGTTAAGTCAGGAAAGCCCCGCAAGAGACATTCAAATGATTAAGATTCCTCATCATGGCAGCAAAACTTCATCTACCCAGGAATTTTTAACCCTGGTTGATCCGGAATTAGCAGTGATTTCGGTTGGGGCATATAACACCTTTGGGCATCCCGGGTTGGAAGTACTGGAAAGGCTTAAAGATCAAGCGGTTGAAACCCTCAGAACAGATCAGAACGGTGCAGTTGAAATGACGAGCAATGGGGAATGGCTACGCTATAAAACTTATGGAAACAGTCAGGGAGAAAAAGAATGAATTACAAAGAACTTAACAAAGACATAAAAAATAAAGGAATTGGACCTGTCTATTTATTTACAGGTGCTGAATCCTATATCGGGCACATGATGGAAAAAACATTAATGGCCAATGTGATTTCCAAGGGATTGGAAGCTTTGAATCTCACTATTTTTACGGATAAAAATCCTGATATTTCAGAAATTCTTTCAACCTGTGAAACCCTTCCATTGATGAGTGAAAAACGGATGGTGATTATAAGGGAACCTGCTCAAATCGGAAAAATTTCTGATAAAAGAGAAATTGACTGTTTTGCGGCGTATCTTGAAAACCCAAGTCCAACGACGCTTTTGATTATTTATTGGGAACAACCGGATAAACGTAAAAAACTTTACAAGATCCTGCAAAAAAAAGGGAAGATTGTTAATTATGAAAAGCTGGATGCAAGAGATCTGGAAAACTGGATCAAAAGACGATTAAAAATAGCTGGGAAAACCCTTGCTCGAAGGGAAATGGAATTATTTATCCAACGCTCGCTATATCTTACTAATGAAAATAAAAATATGGAAATGGTGGATCATGATTTAAATAAAATGATTGATTATGTTGGGGACCGGATTGACATTACTAAGGAAGATATCCTCCTGATTATGCCGCAAACCATTGAAGATGGTGTATTTAAAATGATTGATTATGCGATGGCCGGAAAAAAGGGCCAGGCACTCAACATGCTCAATCAGTTTTATCTGGAAGGGGAATCCCCGTTTGGTGTTTTCAGTCTGCTTTTGCGGCAGGTAAGAATGCTTCTGATGGTGAAGATTTACACCCAAAGGGGATTGCCTGCAAAAGAAGTTGCAAGTGAAATGAAGCTGGCCCCTTTTATTGTTAATAAAATTCTTAAAAACGGTAAAAATTATCCAACGGACAATCTTTGGAAGCTCATTGTCATTGGGGCAGAACTGGATGCCCAAATGAAAAAGGGAGAAATTGATCAAAATTTTGGACTAGAATTATTTTTAATGAAGATTTCATAGAAACTGACTTAACAATTGATCGGTACGGTAGTTTGTCGACAACCTAAAACACGAGTGACGTTTTTGGCAAATAAAAAAGATGTACCTGAGTAAGTACATCTTTGGATTGACACGAGAGACACGGGTTTTGGGAATATATAAATAAGGTAATTAAGCAGTCATGCCGTTTATTATTCTTGCCAAAGTACTTTTCTTACGCGCTGCAGTATTTTTATGTAAAATACCTTTTGTAACAGCCATATCAATTTTCTTTGACGTTAAACGATATGCTTCTTGTGCTGCTTCTACGTTACCTTCGGACACTTCAAAGTCAAATTTCTTAACAGAAGTCTTAAGGTTTGTCTTTACGATTTTATTACGTATACGACGTGTTTCATTTGTTTTAGCTCGTTTCATAGCTGATTTAATGTTAGCCATGGGTTCACCCCCCTCATTTATTTATAACATAGTAATTCTAACACATTAAAAAAGAATTATCAAGAAAAAACGTGACAAAAAAAATATTTTTTGATAAAATACACTTCTAATAGAAAAAAGATGGATAATCAGTTATTTTAATATAGATTTGAAAGTAGAGGATATACAAAATTGTCAGAAAAACAATCACGCACACGAAATTTTTCAATCATCGCTCACATTGACCACGGGAAGTCGACTCTCGCAGATCGGCTCATTGAAGACACCGGACTCCTGAGTAAAAGGGATATGTCAGCACAATTCCTTGATAACATGGATATCGAAAGGGAACGCGGGATTACCATTAAACTCCAGGCGGTTCGATTATTGTATACAGCTAAGGATGGGGTAGAGTATATTCTCAATCTCATCGATACACCAGGTCATGTGGATTTCACCTATGAGGTTTCCAGAAGTCTGGCAGCATGTGAAGGTGCCTTGCTGGTTGTTGATGCATCCCAGGGAATTGAAGCCCAAACCATTGCCAATGTCTACTTAGCTCTGGAAAATAATCTGGAAGTCATCCCCGTTATTAACAAGATAGATCTTCTCAGTGCCGACCCCCAACGGGTAAAGGACGAAATTGAACACATCATTGGTATTGAAGCTCAAGATGCACCGCTTATTTCAGCCAAGACAGGAATAAATATCAATGCGGTTTTGGAAACCATTGTGGAAAGAGTTCCGGCACCCACAGGAGATGTGAACGGTCCGCTTCAGGCATTGATTTTTGACTCTTATTATGATCAATACCGTGGGGTCATCGCATCCATACGGGTGGTTCAGGGTAAGATTCGAAAAGGCATGAAAATCGACATGATGGCTGTTGGGAAATCCTTTGAAGTTGATGAGGTTGGGGTTTTCGCCAATGGATTATTACCTGTCACTGAGCTTACCGCTGGCGATGTGGGCTATGTTAATGCCGGCATAAAAAACGTTAAGGATACCCGGGTAGGGGATACCATTACGGAAACCGAAAATCCAGCAGCTGAAGCCTTGCCGGGATATAAGAAGGTCACTTCTATGGTTTTCTGTGGGATTTATCCTGCCGATGGATCCCGGTTTGAAGACTTAAAGGATGCTCTTTCAAAGCTTCAGTTAAACGATGCGTCACTGCTTTATGAGGCTGAAACATCTATGGCTTTGGGCTTTGGATTCAGATGCGGATTTTTAGGACTCCTTCATATGGAGATTATTCAAGAGCGAATTGAGCGGGAATTTAACATCGACTTAGTCACCACAGCTCCCAGTGTTATCTACAAGGTGGTTAAAACCGATGGCACCGAGCTGTGGGTAGACAATCCAAGTAAACTCCCGGATCCGGTTGAAATAAAAACCATGGAAGAACCGATTGTGAATGCAAGTATAATGGTTCCTTCCGAATATTTAGGAACCATTATGGAACTTTGTCAGGAACGACGGGGAACCTATCTCACCATGAAATATGTCGAGGAGAGTCGGGTTATTCTTGAATATGAATTACCTCTCAATGAAATCATTTATGATTTCTTTGATGCCCTTAAGTCCCGAACCAGGGGTTATGCTTCTTTTGACTATGAAATTAAAGAATATCGGCCATCAAATCTGGTGAAACTTGATATTCTTCTCAATGGCGAACTGGTTGACGCCTTGTCCTTTATTGTCCATCGTGATAAAGCCGAGGGCCGAGGTCGATTAATTGCCAAAAAACTTAAAGAGGAAATTCCACGGCAAATGTTTGAGATTCCTGTTCAGGCGGCTATTGGAAACAAGGTTATTGCCAGAGAAACCATTAAGGCCATGCGTAAAGATGTACTGGCTAAATGCTATGGTGGGGATATTAGCCGTAAGCATAAGCTTTTGGAAAAACAAAAAGCAGGCAAGAAACGGATGCGTCAGGTTGGTAACGTTGAAGTGCCTCAGGAAGCATTTATGGCAGTGCTTAAGCTGGATTCTTAGGTTTAAGCCTGTCGACACAAACCCGTCCTGGGGACAATGGTAAATCGTTGTCTGCTGCAAGATCGTACAGGCTATCGCCTGTTCGCCATGATGCAGACATCTGATATTACCATTGTCCCCAGGACTTACTTTACTTCTTTATCTACAATCTCTAATGGCGTGTCGTAAAGACATGCTATTTTTTTAAAATTATTTATAGTAAAGATGAAAGGAACTGTTATGGAAAAAGAAAAAAAACGAATTCATCAAAAACTCAATGCTGATGAGTTGTATTTCAGATTAAAAGAAAAGGACGAAAAAGATAGAACCGCTAATCATTTAAATAGTCCGGAATATGCCTGTGACTGCCATGGAAAATATTGCAATGGATTTCCAATTCATATGAATGCAAAGCTTACAGAAAAAATCCAGGCTTTACGAAATCTGGTGAATCATGAGGTGCTTATAATATCAGGTATACGATGTGAAAAGCAAAATTTAGAGTGTGACGGATCGAAATACTCCTTTCATCAGTTAGGAAGAGCCGCAGATATTAAGTGCAAAAATCTGAGTGTTGATGAGCTGGCTATAGTGGCTGAATCGGTAGGGCTTTTAGTGATCCGGGATTATAGAGAAGGCGTGGTTCATTGCCAGTGGAATAATTGAACAGTCTTCGGACACAAGCACTAAGAAACTAATTTAATCAGAATGCTTTTACCCAAGCATGAATGAATATAACAACAAATATTGAAATATCTACTAAAAAATGCATCACATGTTTATTTAAAATTAACATGTTGGGGACATTTTAAAGTAATTGAGAAAATTATTGACAAATAGTGTAAATACAATATATTATTCAAATAGGAACACCAATATTTGTTAAGATCTGAGAACTGAAAGAGAAAAAACTTTAACAATTGTAATATAATTTCCAAGTAACCGGAGCAGGGTTTTAAAACACTCTACCGTTTTAGAATAAACACTCAGGCAGATTTAAATATGCATCAGATTTTTGGCGGTTGTTGTGGCGGATGAAAAGAGGATGAAATGCAACATATTGATCGAAGAAAAGAAATCTTGAATTTATTATTAACTCAACGCTCGGTAAAGGTCGCCAAACTTTCTGAGAGATACGGTGTTGGGGAAGCAACCATTCGAAGAGACTTAAAATACCTTTCCCAGGAATATGGCATCAGTTTAACCTATGGCGGAGCTTTTACCAAGGAAAACATCACCCATCAAGCAACACCAGAAATGGATATATTCAAAAAAAGGACCAAAAATATTGTTGAGAAACGGATAATTGCTAAAAAGGCAGCCAAACTCATTAATAATGGTGATACTATTGCCTTGAATGCAGGCAGCACAGTGGAACTTGTACTTGATTATCTTGAGGATGTAAAGGAGATCAGTTTAATTACTTTATCTCTGAGCACTGCATTAAGGGCATCTTCGATTTCTGGGATTACGGTTTATATGCCGGGAGGAAAGCTTCGAAATATTTCAGGGGCATTTTATGGAAAAGAAGCCAATGACTTTTTAAAAAGCTTCAATATCGATAAAGCTTTTATGGGTGTTATGGCTGTTTCTCTGAGTAATGGAATCACACATAGTGATTTTGAAGAAATTGAAATTAATCAGACGATTTATGAAATAAGTCAAAAATGCTATTTAATGGCAGACTATACAAAATTTGACCAGATATCACTGGCAAAGATGGTTGACTTATCGGTTTTTAATGGTTTTATCTTAGATGACAAAACTCCGGAAATTTACCATGAATATTGTAAAAATAACGGCATCGAAATCATATAGAATAGTTAAATTAAAAAAGATGCATTTAGTTTCCAGTGCATTTTTTTTTGCGCTAAAAAACAAGCTAAAAGATAAACAATTAGCTTGTTAATGTTTGTGTCATATGAATGTTTGGTATGGTGTCATATTCAGGCAATTACATGAAGTCACTGTAATTTTAAAAATGGCTCAAACACTGAGTTATAACCATACTAAAACTTTTACCAGCCACCACCGCCACCGCCACCGCCGCCACCGCCGGAGAATCCGCCGCCGCCGGAGAATCCACCACCGCCAAATCCACCAGAGCCAGAGTTAGGTGGAACAATGATTGATGAGGAAATATGATTCATACTGTTCATGAGAAGGGAAGCAAATATAAAGGTATTGAAAGTGTTGTAATTGTAACCACTGCCATAATACCACTGTGGGGGCTCAATGACGAGAGATTCAAAATTTTTCGCCCATTTGTTTGTGACTCCCAAGACATAAGCATAGGGAAGAATGTTATAGAAATACTGGGGATTTTCGTTCACCAGGGTTTGAATCCGACTAAGTTCTGCTTTTTCAATAAAGTTTTTAAACCCAAGGGTTTGTCCCAGCCATAGCCGGCCGGTGTTCGTACGCTGAGTGGCTATCATTTGGAAATATGCAATGACACCAGTGGCAATAAGAGCAGCCAGTGCCGGAAGAATAGAATTATCTCCATAAATACCCAAACTGATTCCAAAGACAAGCAACACAGAAAGAACCGTTAAAATAATTCCAAGGATCAGACGACCCACGGTTTTCTTTATGGTGGTTCCCTGGCGAATTTCAAGAGCAGAGGTAATAATTTTGATGCTCACAAAAACGGGTATCGCTGTAAAAAAAACTGAGGATCCTAAAGTGATCCATGAGAAATCTCCCATTTTGTAAACACCATTAATGGCCAATGCAACTAAAGGAACCAGCATTAAAAGGGTAATGCCCCATTGTCCGATTTTTGAACTCGGGGTAAACAAATTATTTTCAGGTATAGCAAAATAGCCTTCAATTTGAGCCTTGGTTGCTTTAATTTTATCGAAAAAGTCAACAGGCACTGTTTTTGTGGAAAAACTTTTTTTGCCTTCAGAAAAGCCGAAAAGCGCATTGAAAAAGGTGCGTTCAAAATCCATGGCAGTATCCGGAAGTTCCTTTATTTTATGAAAGGTGAAATTCTTTTTATCCATCTGTTCAATGGTCATATAGCCCTTATCAGCCCAATACATGATAAGGGATAAAACTTCAGGAGAATCCACTGTTCCATCGACAATATAGCCGATTTGGGAGGGCGTAAATCCTTGAGGTGGATAAAACTCAACGGTTTCTACCGGTTTTTGATCACGGCCTTTAAAAAACCAAATGAGGAAGGCGCTTAAAAGGGCGATACCCACGAGGATATACATTAAGGGTTGAAACTCATTACCGGTAAAAGCCCCAACAAAATATCCCTCGGGCAGCTTGATGTTTAAGGTGACACCTTCATTATTACTTAAAGGCCGGTTAAGGGTTCCCACAATGGTATTGCCATTAACACTAAAATCAACCGCGGTGGTGTCCGTAATGCCATATTTCCCAGTAATAAATTCCACACTATTGGGATCAAAGGCTTTTGGCATTTCAATGGTGAACGTTGCCCCGGCAATGGAAGTATCCCAATTTGGAGGAATAATATTAAAATAAACATCATCCTGGGAAGGAATCTTGTCATCACCGGGATTCCAGGTATAGGAAATGGGGTAAATCTGTGTTCCATTAACAGTTTTGTCACTGGAACCAATTTTAATGAGCTTAGTGTCATTTTCAGATGAAACAGCAAAAGGCCAATTTTCAACGTTAATATCTGTTAAACGGGCAGCATAAGGAGTTTCCACTGGTTGTCCATCAATTTGTCTGTAAAAAGTTCCCTTGTAAGGAATGTACCGGTAAATCCCGTGAAGGGGTGCAGTAAAGGCCACTGTAATATTTTCCTGGACATTATAAGCATGGTTTTCCTGAACCTTCATGTTTACATCATATTGTGTAATATTAAAGGATTCCCGGGCAAAGGTGCCTCCGGGAAATAAACATCCCAAAAGCAGAAGTCCAAAAAGGAGAAGCGAGCATCGTCTTTTCATAGTGTTTGTCCTCCAACATAATTTATGTTTAGTCAAATTTAACTTGGACGTTTTCTCGTTCTGCAGCTGTTGTAACCTCAAAGAAAGGTTGTTCTTTGAAACCAAACATGCTGGCAATTAAATTACTGGGAAAGGATTGAACCATGGTATTAAAGGTACGGACGACGGCATTGTAGTATTTTCTTGAATTGGCAATTTCGCCTTCAGTTAATTGAAGCTGCTGTTGCAAGTCAAGAAAATTGGTATTTGCCTGTAATTGAGGATAGGCTTCTGCCACGGCAAAAAGGCTTTTTAAAGTGTCAGACAACATGTTTTCGTTGTTGATTTTATCGTTAATGTTGTTGGCATTCATGGCAGCAGTTCTGGCTGCAGTAACCTTGGTAAATGTTTCTGACTCGTGTTTGGCATAACCTTTTACGGTTTCAACAAGGTTGGGAATGAGGTCATAACGTTTTTTCAGATAAACATCCATGGTGGAAAAAGCTTCTTCGACCTGGTTTTTAACTTTTACAAAGTTGTTTCTTGACAATACTAACCAAAGGCCAATAATCACTAAGATACCGAGAATAACAAAAAATCCGATTAGCATAATAATCCTCCTAAAAACATTTTATTTTAAAGTTATTATAACACTTTTAATTCATCGGAACAATAAATTTCAATGATAAATTTGAAAAGGAAACTGAAAAAAAGTTTTTCAAACGATTCGAAATGGTTAAACTGATTAAGAGAAATATTTTGCCTTGTTAGAAAGACTTATCTAGTTTATAATTTAAGTATATTCAACTAATTTTAGGATATTATTAGCCTTGAACACACTCGATAAACTAATGGAGGTTTTATGAAGTATTCATATATATTATTCGATTTAGATGGGACGCTCATTGATTCAAAAGACAGTGTGCGTCGTTCATTTGAATATGCCCTGGAAAAAATGGAATATCCCGATCCTCAAATCTTTGAGGTTGACAGACTACTTGGACCACCTATTCTTGATTCTTTTCAGGAGTTTTTTGGTTTCACCCTCGAGGAATCGAGACAAGCCTACAATTATTATCTTGAGGAATATGTGGAAAATGGCCAAATGTATGGCGCTGTTCTTTATGATGGGGTTAGGGAAACCGTCAGTAAACTTGTGGAAAAGGGCTGTTTGATTGGGATTGCAACAACTAAGAATGAGCTGAATGCAAAAAAAATAATCAAAAATCTTGAAATTGATATAGAAATATCCCGGATTTTCGGTACCCAAAGCGATGGGAGCCGAAGTGCCAAAGAAGAAATTATTCTGGACTTTTTAGAGGAACATGGTGTGATCGATTTATCCGAGGTATTAATGGTTGGAGACCGTTTTTATGACATCCAGGGCGCAATAGCAGTAGGAATTGACTCTGTGGGTGTGACCTACGGTTGCGGCAGTGAAAATGAGCTAAGAGTCGCCGGTGCCACCCATCTTATCTCGAACATTGAAGAATTACTTGAAATTATTTAAGTACTTGCGAAATTCATAAACACAACCGTAAATTGCTTTGATGTCTGTTACATAAACAATTTTGTAACGTATAGGCGAACAGTTCAACGAACTGTCCGACGTATAGTGGAAAAATTGTTTCATGTAAACAGACAGTGAAGCTCACAATACTTTCGCAATTACTTGAAATTATTAGCTAGGAGAAACTTATGAAAGCCGAAGATACAAATTTAGAAAGAACTGCTATTATAAAAGGGGATTTGAAATTCACTAATTATGGGCAGATCATTCGGTCAAATCTTTTCAAAAAATTAATTAAGACCTTTGTAAAAGAGCTGGAAGTGAAAAAATCTCACCTCATTGAAACACTGGAGCCTTTTAAAAATGGAAAAGGGGGTTTTGAGGAAAGTAAATTCATTGATTTTATATATCTTTTAAATATCAACACACTTGAAGAAATCATAGCGTCAGGTTATTTTAATATAAAGTCTGACTACAAAGAGTACTCGCCACTGATTTTAGGCTTCCTTGAGGGATTTTACAACTATTGGCGAAATATCCAACGATTTATGATCAAAACTGATGCCTATAGCAATGATGAAAATATTAAGCGATCCAAAGCACATTCTCTGGCTTCCAATAATGATGCCTTTAAAAAAATGGTATTGGATCTCTACCGTAATGTTCACTTTAGTATCACTGGAAAAAGTTTTAATATCTACCGTCAGCTTCCCAGTGGTGCCCAGGTAGCATTTTTAACAGATAAGTTTAACTTTTCACAAGAATCAAAAAGCAAAAATGAATCTCTTTACCAAGTCCCTTATGTATGGGAGGCGATTTTTGAACCGCCAGTTATTTTTTACACCCAATCCAGCAAACGGGATGGGGTTTTCCCGGTTAAGGATAAACGGATTTTACAAAAATTTTATTTGGATTGCGATGAATGGTTTGCTGTTCCAATAAAGGTGGGACGCTTATTATCCATTGTTTATGTTCAGAAAGAGTACCTGGCTCTTGGTGCTGGTTTGTTCAATCTCTTTGAACTGGCAAGTCCTGAAGAATTTACAAAGAAAAAACCGGATTCCGTTGTTTTTTTCGGACTGGATCAAAGCTTTTTTGAAGAAGATGAAATGTTGGGATTTGTGGCCAGGGAAGATGGGGTATATTACGGACTTATTCCCAATCATTCTGAAATTGACTATTTTGGGTATATGAAAAAGATGGTACTGACGCTTCACAATATTATCCAAATCGAGAAAGAAGCCTTGCCTGTTCATGGGGCCTTTGCAAAAATACGTGTCGGCGGCAAGAAGTCAGCCAATGTGATGCTTATCGGCGATAGCGGGGCCGGAAAATCTGAAACTCTGGAGGCCATTAATAAGCTTCCCAAGGAGTTGGCCTGTGATTTCGATATTCTCATTGATGACATGGGTTCCCTTCACATTAATGAGGATGGAAAATTAATGGCTGTTGGAACTGAAATTGGGGCTTTTGTAAGGCTTGATGACCTTCAGCCCGGGTATGCTTACAGTACGATGGACCGCAGTATATTTATGAATCCCAATATCGTCAATGCCCGGGTCATTGTGCCGCAAATGTCCTATGAAGAAATTGCTAAATCGACCAGAGTGGATGTTGTGTTCTATATCAATAACTATGAAGAGATCAGTGACGCCTTCCCTTCGATTGAACTCTTTGATGACCTGGATACTGCTTATAGTGTGTTTTCTGAAGGCAAGCGCATGGCAAAGGGAACCACCGGCGAAGTAGGCATGACTACCACATATTTTGCAAATCCCTTTGGTGCGGTTCAACTTAAAGACCAGCATGAAAAAATTGCGAAACAGACATTTAAGAAAATGGAAGAAACCGGGGTGAAAATTGGGATGATTAGAACCCAACTGGGAATTCCCGGTTTTGAGCAGGATGGCCCTTTCCTTGCAGCCCAGGCCCTGATTAAGTTTATTGATGAGTTGAATTAAGATGAATTTTGGATTTTTTAAAGGAAAAAGGTTATAATAAGGTAAGTTTATAATTATTATAAAGGAGGAAAGTATGGGAAAACTCAAAGGAACTCAAACAATACAAAATTTAATGGCATCATTTGTAGGTGAATCACAGGCTAGAAATCGCTATACTTTTTTTGCATCAATTGCAAAAAAAGAAGGATATCAGCAAATCAGTGAACTTTTCCTGGAAACAGCCGGAAATGAAAAGGAACATGGTGAAGTATTCTATAAATATATTGCCAATAACGAATATGTTATGGGAGAAGCCGTTGATCTTAATGTAAATGCGAACTTTCCTGTGGCGCTGGGGGATACTAAAAACAATCTTATTCACGCTGCAGCAGGGGAAAAGGATGAATGGCATACCCTTTATCCTAAATTTGCTGAAATTGCAAAAAAAGAAGGTTTCCCGGAAATCGCAGAGAATTGGCTGGAGATTTGTGTGGTTGAAAAGGCCCATGAAACACGTTACCTGAAATTAGCTGCCAATATTGAATCAGGCAGAGTTTTCAAACGCTCCGGTGATGTGAAATGGAAATGCGGGAATTGCGGATATATTCATACCGGTGCAGAAGCTCCGGATGTTTGCCCGGCATGTAAACATGATCAGGCTTACTTTGAATTATTTGCAGAAACTTATTAAAGCTTTCACTCATTGTAATAAAAAAAGAAACGGTTTAAGTACCGTTTCTTTTTTTGGTTTAAATAATGATTTTACTTATTTTTCAAAAGGAAACTGGTATTGTTCTAAACCAAGTTCCGCTTTAATATCTAAAATATCTTTTATCAGAGCATCGTTCATGGGAGTACCCTTGTCTTTTCGGTCCAACCAGACATCATATTCTTTTTCGCCGGCGGTATAAATCCGCTCCTGGCCAGGCATTTTATCAGAAGCACGAAGATCCCGCATAATATCACCGGTAATTTTTTTGAAGTCATCAATTTCGGTAAAATTATCGATGTTAATGGCAATAAAGAAATGCCCTAAATGATATGGCTGGGCATTGCCTTTTTTATCAAAGCCTAAAAGCCCTTTTAAGAAAGCACCGTTTTGAAGGGCCGAGGACAAAATTTCAACAAAGGTCGCATAACCGTAGCCTTTATAGCCGCCGGTATCTTCGCCAATCCCACCTAAAGGTGTGAGAGCAGCTTCGCCTTTGACCAGGTCAATTAAAATCTGTTTTGTATCCGTGCGGCTTTTTCCCTGGCGGTCAATGACCCAGCCATCAGGAATGTCTTTGTTTTCACGATCATAAACTTCTATTTTCCCGCGTTGGGAAACCGAGGTGGCACAGTCAAGAACAAACGGAAAAGGTTCATCACTGGGAACCCCAACGGTGATAGGGTTGGTGCCTAACATATTTTCCACTCCGAAGGTTGGCGCAATGGAAGGTCGGGCGTTGGTGCCGGTCATACCGATCATATTATTTTCAATGGCCATTAAAGGATAGTAACCGGCAAAACCGTAATGGGTAGAGTTGCGAACAACCGTCATTCCCATACCATAAACTTTGGCCTTATCAATGGCCATTTGCATGGCTCTTTTTGCAATGACATGGCCCATGCCATCGTGGCCGTCAATAACGGCAGTGGTAAAGGTTTCTTTGACAATTTCAAATTCGGTTACCGGGTGTTGAATTCCTTTTTTAATCCGGTCATAGTAAATGGGCTTTAATCGGCCGATTCCGTGGGAATCGATTCCCCGTTTATCTGAAGTAATAAGAATTTCAGCACAAATTTTTGCATCTTCTTCCGGAACGCCAACGCCTTTTAAAGCATCAGCCATAAAGGCCTCCAGGGTGTCAAATGGGATATAGGTTGTATTTTCGTTTTCCATTAATAATTCTCCTTTTCTTAATTCAATTTAGGTACTTGCGAAATTCATAAAAACAACCGTAAATTGCTTTGATGTCAGTTTTCATAAACAATTTTATAACGTATAGGCGAACAGTTCAAAGAACTGTACGACGTATAGTGGAAAAATTGTTTCATGTAAACAGACAGCGAAGCTTACAGCACTTTCGCAATTGCTTAGTCATTAATAACAAGTTTATCGACATAATCAGAGGTGGCGGCATAAAGTGCCCCCATATAGTCACATCGCAGGCTGATAATATCACCGATATCATAATTCTGCCGGGCATCGGTAATGTCTAAAATCAGGTGATCGGAACTATAACTTTCAATTTTAATGCCGGGCACCATGGGAAATAAGTGTTCCGGTTCTGTGTCCTGGCGTCCCATCGCACAAATTGCCCGGTGACGAATGCCGATATCCTGGAAAACAGGAACATCACCAAAAGCGTTTCTTCCGATTTCGCCAATGGGATAACTGGGCTTATTGCGAATCTCAATGATTTCCACATCCAGAATAAAAGCATCCTGATGGAGGTAATCATAGCTATGAAAATAAGCCGATTCCCGGCCAAAGAGGATGACATCCCCAAGACGTAAGTTATTTACTTCTTTGGGAATGGTATGATTCTCAACCATATACCAGGCACTGGAATTACCCCCGGATACAATCTCACAGGGAATTTTATATTTTTCTTCCAGAGCTTTCTTAACCTTGAAAAACGCCTGGAAAGTATGAGGATTGGGAATGGTTGCCCCGACACAGGTTACGTTCGTACCAATCCCACGAAGCTTGATATGCTCCATTGACAATATCTCCTGGATATCACAATCCAAATCGTTTAAAGTTTCAGATATAAGATCGGCAACCGCGCCGGACTTTTCCTGGCCATCCCCAATAAAATAGCCTTCTCTGAGATCGCCAAGATCCATCATCAGGAGAATTCCGTGGGTTTTGCCCTGGGCTTTAGCTGCCATATTTAATTGACGAATGGTTTTCATTTCGCTGTTAAGGGAGATGGTGGCATAAGCAACCGTGGCTTGACACTCGCTAAGCATGGGAATACGAATCAGCCATTTTTCACAGGGAAGCACGGCAAGGTTTTTGAGATTCTTTATCCGGGAATCACCAATGGCAGTAGCGCCACCATCTAAAAATGCCTGGGCAATTTCGATATTTCCGCCGGTGCATTTAGTAATGGCGGTAATAGCAATGCCATGATTTTCAGCGCGGGAGATAATGGCTTGGGTATTTTCAATAATTTTGCGTTTGTTCATTTTTAATAGCGGATACATAAATGCTCCTTTGCTGTTTTTTCTGGAATACAGTATACCATAAATTCAGGTAAATGATGAATAATATCCAAAAATACTTTAGATTATGATATCATTCTGAAAAAAAAGCACAAATCATTGACAGGATATACACCCTTCTTTATAATAATGGTAAAGATAGTTAGGAGACAATTGGAAATTCGTCCCTTATTGGGCACGGGTTTTTTTGTTGTTATAATAGAGAAACAAGTAGATGGAGGAAATATGTCACTATATGAACACAAAAAAATAGAAGAAAAATGGCAAAAACATTGGGAAGAAAATGAAACCTTCCGAATGGAAGAAAATTCTGATAAAGAAAAATTTTACGGCTTGGTTGAGTTCCCATACCCATCAGGGGTTGGGCTGCACGTTGGCCATGTTCGTGCCTATACCTCGCTGGAGATCATTGCCAGAAAACGTCGGATGGAAGGCTTTAATGTCCTCTTTCCCATTGGCTGGGATGCCTTTGGTTTACCAACCGAAAATTATGCCATTAAAACCGGAAGACATCCCCGGGAAGTCACCGATGAAAATATTAAAGTTTTTACCAGACAATTAAAACGCATTGGTTATGCTTTCGACTGGGACAAGGAAATTGATACCACGGATCCAAAATATTTCAAATGGACCCAGTGGATTTTCCTGCAATTATTTAAGCATGGACTGGCATTCAGAGACCGTACCTATGTCAACTTCTGTAACGGCTGTAAAGTGGTATTGGCCAATGAAGATTTTCGGGATGGCCGTTGTTCCCTTTGTGGCAGTGAAGTCGTTCAAATGGAAAAAGACGTCTGGTTCCTGAAAATTCGTGACTACGCCGAACGGCTTCTTGCCGGTTTAGACGAAGTGGACTATTCACCTCGCATTCGACTGGAACAGGAAAATTGGATCGGAAAATCAATTGGCGCCGAAGTTGACTTCGCCATAGCGGGTTACGATAAAGCACTGAGTGTGTTTACCACCCGACCGGATACCCTTTTTGGGGTAACCTTTATGGTTATTGCACCGGAACATCCACTGATTCAGGATCTGAAAGAAAAAATAACAAATATGGATGCGATTGTCAATTACCAGGATCAGGCTAAACGAAAAACCGAATTTGAACGGGTTCAGCTGGCCAAGGATAAAACAGGTGTGCGCATCGAAGGCATTAAGGCCATTAATCCTGTGACCCTTAAAGAAATCCCGATTTTTATTGCCGACTACGTCATGATGGGTTACGGAACCGGTGCGATTATGGCTGTTCCGGGCCATGATAATCGTGACTGGGAATTTGCCACAAAATTTGGTTTGCCTATTATTGAGGTTATTGGCGGTGGTGATATTACTGAATGTGCCTACACCGACTCCAATTCCGGGATCATGGTTAATTCCGGCTTTTTAAATGGGCTGGAAGTCAAGGATGCCATTGCAAAAACCATTGAATATCTGGAAAAAGAAAAATTGGGTAAAAGTACCATTAATTATAAGATGAAGGACTGGGCTTTTAACCGCCAACGCTATTGGGGTGAGCCGATTCCAATTATCCATTGTAAAAAATGCGGAATGGTTCCAGTTCCGGAAGAGGAGCTCCCACTTGAGCTGCCACTGGTAGAAAGTTATGAACCTACTGATAATGGAAAATCACCGTTATCAAGCATACCGGAATGGTATAAAACCACCTGTCCGGTATGCGGAGGCTATGCCGAAAGAGAAACCGATACCATGCCCCAATGGGCAGGTTCCAGCTGGTACTTTCTGCGTTATTTTGACAATAAAAATGATGAAGCCTTTGCCTCACCGGAAAAATTAAAATACTGGATGCCGGTGGATTGGTACAATGGCGGTATGGAACATGTCACCCGTCATCTCCTTTATTCGCGCTTCTGGCACCAATTCCTTTATGATATCGGATGTGTGCCGACCAGAGAACCTTATGCAAAAAGAACCGCCCAGGGCTTAATCCTCGGAAATGATGGCGAAAAGATGTCCAAATCAAAGGGCAATGTAGTCAACCCGGATGTGATCATTGAAGCCTATGGTGCGGATACACTAAGAACCTATATTATGTTTATTGGGGACTATGAAAAGGCCGCCCCATGGTCCGATAATGGGGCCAAAGGGTGCCGACGTTTTCTCGACCGGGTTTGGAAACTCCAAACCATGATTGCCGAAGGAAAAGGTTATCCCAAATCCCTGGAATCATCCATTCATAAAACCATTAAAAAAGTGGGGGATGATTATGAGGAAATGAAGTACAATACCGCCATTGCGGCAATGATGACTTTGCTCAACGACATTTTCAAAGAAGGCAGTATTACCAGGGATGCGTTAAAAACTTTTATTAAATTACTCTATCCGGTAGCCCCACATATTACCTCTCAGATCTGGGAAAATATGGGCTTTGAAAAAACCCTGGATGACACCACCTGGCCTTCCTATGATGACGCCAAAACCATTGATGATGTGGTTGAAATGGCGGTCCAGATTAATGGAAAAGTGCGTGGAACCATTACCCTGCCAAGGGATGCCGATAAAGAACAGGCAAAGGCCATTGCCTTTCAGCAGGAGAATATCCTTGCTCATACCCAGGGAAAAAACATTGTAAAGGAAATATATGTTCCGGGAAAGATTTTCAATATTGTTGTGAAATAGGTGAAGGTTATGAAAAAAATAAACCTTTATACCGATGGAGGCTGTCGCGGCAACGGTCAGGAAACTGAGAACCTGGGTGCTATTGGCGGGGTATTAATTTACCCTGAAAAAAACATCAGGAAGGAATATAAGCAGGCTTATGAAAATACCACCAACAACAAAATGGAGTTGCTGGCAGTGATTGAGGGTCTTAAAATGCTCAAAGAGCCCTGTGAAGTTCATATCTTCAGTGATTCAGCCTATGTGGTCAATGCTTATTTACAGAACTGGATCGTGAGCTGGAAGTTGAAAAACTGGACCCGGGGGAAAGCCGGAGAACTAAAAAACAAAGAGCTTTGGATCGAGCTGGATGGGCTTGTGAATATCCACATAGTGACTTTTCACAAGGTTAAGGGTCATGCCGATAATCCCAACAATAATCAGGCCGATTTACTGGTAAACCAGGCCATGGACGCACACCGGAAATAAATTTGAATAATATTTGCACTAAAAAAAAGACTTAAAACCGGATTATCCGGTTTTAAGTCTTTTTTTTGTTAATCGTCTTTTTAATACTTATTCTTCACTATGGGTTAAAATGCCATCAGAATACTTTTATCATTGGCATAATAGGTAGTCAATCCATGCATCGGAAAGATATAGATTTCTTTGAGTTCAAAACGTTGTTCCAGCAATTCTTTTAAAATCTGAGCCTGACTGGGATTATTACAATGGGTAATCACCACCGGGAATTGGTTTTGAGTTTTAAGCTTTTCCTCAACCAGATTGGCAAGATTAGAAAATGCTTTTTTAATCCCGCGAACCTTTTCAACAATCTGGATTTTTCCGATTTCATCAGAACGGCAAATAGGGAAAATTGAAAGGGCCGAGGCAACAACACCGACAACCCGATTCATTCGCCCGGTTTTAACGAGATTTGAAAAATCCTGAAGGATGAAGCGAAGTTTCAGGGTTTTTTGATAGTCAGCCAATTTCTCGCAAATGGTTTCAAAATCCATGGTTTCTGTTTTTATAAAGTCCCGGAGCTTCATAATCATCAGAATCATAAATGGGGAAGTTGACAAAGAATCGAAAAGACCAATTTTTAAATCACCGTTTTCTTCAAGAACCATTTCCCGTGCAACCCGGGCACTGTTGTAGGTGCCGCTGAGCCCGGAGGTTAAGGTAATGATATAGCTGACCTTGTTTTTACGCAACTCCGAAGAAAAATCCTCAGGAGAAGGGCAGGAGGTCAGTGATGCGGTTTTACAAGACTTCATTGCAGCAACTAATTTTTTGGTGTCCAGGGTTTCATCATCTATAAATTCCCGATCACCGACAATGATTGTCAAAGGTACGATTGAAAAATCAATGCCGTCCTTTTCAAGAAAATCGCTGGGCAAATCGCAGGAGCTATCGGTTACAATACGAGGTTTCAAATTAACATTCTCCTTTCAATCTTTTATCTTTTTAATGACTTCAATTACATAAAGATAACATGATTGGTATAAAAAGTAAATACTAAACCCCGAATATTTCTAAGAATCGGATACGGGTCTTAGAATCGAAATTAATAAGAGACATTAAGATAAGCTGATTTATTTTCTGAATTCAGCCTGTATAAAATGTCTTTGGTTATCAGTGTTGTGGCGTGACCATATTGCATTTTTTCAAGGTTGCCTTTCATCGAAAAACGCTTAATTTCATTATCCTTCAATGATTCTATGGCAAGAATCAGCTCTGAGGTGGTATTCGTCACCACTGCAGCACCTTGTTGTTTAAACCATTGAGCATTTTCCCCTTCCTGTCCCGGAGCAGGATTGTAAAGGATCACGGGAATTTTCTTCTCAACGACTTCGCTTAAGGTAATGCCGCCGGGTTTAGTAACCATGATATCGCCAATGGAATAAAACTCATGAATATCAGATACATATCCAAATATTTTTGTATTATTGAAAGATTCAAGATTTAATTCCCTTTGAAGACTGCGGTTTTTTCCGCAAATAACAATGGTTTGAAGGTTTGCCAGTGAATCCGTGCGGGTGCACACTTCCTTCATATTTTTTAGAATACCATAAGTGCCGGCAAAAATAATCAGGGTCTTTTTTCTGGGATCCAAACCATGCTTTTTCATTAACCGAAGTCGGTTTTCATTGTGATAGAAGGTTTCACGAATGGGAATCCCAGTTTTTAAAATTTGGGATTTTGAAAAACCCTCAGCCAAAAGGGATGCCTCGACGTTATCACAGGAGACATAATAACCATCGGTGTCTTTATGCATCCATGCTTTAGGAATACAAAAATCAGTAACAACGGAAAAAACCGGGATATCCGGATAATTATCTTTCTTCATTATTGAGGAAATGGTGTAGGGATAAGTATTAATAATACAATCCGGCTGGAAATCATCAACTAATCCAAGTAAGGTTTTATCTGTTAGGTGCCAAAGGTTATAAATGAATTTCCCATGGGCGCCTTCCTCCATATCATAGTACATCCGTTGATAAAAACTGCTCCCAATTGTATATGACAGGAGATATGATTTTTCAATGAACCGGTTAAGAGCCGGGTTGGTTTCATTAAATAAATCCTTAACTGACACCGTATGCCCCAGGGATTCAAAGCCTTCTTTAAGAGAAGCGGCTACCATTTTATGACCAGAACCATGAGAACAGGATAAAATAAGTATGCGTTTAAATTGTGACATGGTAAACCGTCCTTTCTGGAGATTCCATTAAATAGGTCTCCAATAAATTTTATACTGTCATTTTATCGAAAAAATATTAGATTTACATTAGAAATCCTTTAGTTTAAATTTTTTAACCTTCTCTTAACCTCTTTTTAACCTTTTTTTAACTTGTTTTAAGGAATTAGTCAAATAAGGATTGAAATAATCGTTTTTACCACTTATAATGATATTATCAATAAGGAAAGAGGTGTCTAAGATGATTGAATTTGTTTATGGTTCAAAGGGAAGCGGCAAGACAAAAAAAATGATCGACATGGCCAACACCGATCTTGAGTCCTGTAAAGGCGATATCATTTTTATTAATGACAGAGACAAATATCGAGTAAAAGTAGATACTAAGATCAGATTCACAAATTTAGAAGAGTACGGAATTGTAGGCTCAGGTGAGTTGGCTGGCTTTATCAGCGGCGTTATTTCGGAAAATTATGATGTGAAAATTATGTACGTCGATAACCTGTTACGTATTATTGATGCTAAAACCCCAGCAGATGTTTGTGTGATCGTTGAGAAATTACAGTTAATTAATAAAAATCATGATATAAAATTTGTTCTGAGTCTGAGTTGTGATGAATCAGAGTTACCACCATGTGTTACAAATTTAATATAGACGATGAAGTCGGACGATCCCAAAGGTGTGATGCAATTGGGTTCGTCCATTTAATCTGTTTGAAGGAAGTCAATGAATAGTCAACAATCAAAACCCTATCAGGTCTATTCTGTTTGGTTGAAAAAACATTACGGGGAAAAGGTATATAAAATACCCATAAACATCCCTGTGACTTGTCCAAACCGTGATGGTACGCTAGGACATGAGGGGTGCATTTATTGTGGGGAAAAAGGTGGGGGTAACGAAACCCTTTCTAATCTTTTGTCAGTTAAAGAGCAAATGGAAATTAATTCAAAATATATTGGTAAACGTTTCAATGCCAAAAAATTCATTCCCTATTTTCAAAGCTTTACAAATACCTATTGTGAATTTTCGGATTTTAAAGCCTGGATAAAGGCATGCATTCGGCCTGATGTCGTTGAAATTGCAATTTCCACCCGTCCGGATTGTGTTACGGATGAGCAGTTATTTTTTTTGCAGGAAATAAAAAAAGAAAACAACATTGAAATAACCATAGAGCTCGGTTTACAAAGCGTAAATTCAAATACGCTAAAGATCATAAACCGGAGACATACCCTTGAGGATTACCTTGAAACCATGGATCGAATCAAACAGGCCGGATTCATGGCCTGCACACATTTGATTATTGACCTACCCTGGGATCAGGAAATAGATGTGGTCAATGCCGCAAAAATTATTTCAGAAAAAGGATCCGATTTTGTGAAATGCCACAGCCTGTACATTGAAAAAAACACCCAGTTGGAACGGTTGTATAAAGTTGGCAAAGTTCAGCTTCTGACGAAAGAAGCATACATAAAGCGGGCTATCCTGTTTTTAGAGAACCTTTCATCTGAAGTGGTGGTGCAACGACTGATTGGCCGTGCACCTAAAGAAGACAGTATTGTCACCAATTGGGATACCAGCTGGTGGAAAATCAGAGATGAACTTGAAGCTCAAATGAATAACGAAAATTACTATCAGGGAAGACTTTTCTCTGGTAAAAGATAATTAGAGGTAAATGCCTTGGGAACAAAATATTGGCAAGAATTTCTTATTCCCTATGATCAAGCGGTGGATGAGATTGTCCTTAAGTTCAGCAGTTTAAAAAAACAATATCAAAAATCAGGAGAATACTCTCCCATCGAATCCGTTTATGGCCGGGTAAAAAGTGTTGCCAGTATTTTGGAGAAAATCCAGAATTACGGTGTGGATATTGAAGCTCTGGAAGAAACTATTCAGGATATTGCAGGGATTCGTATTATGTGCCAGTTTGAAGAGGACATTTACGAGGTTGTGGATCTTATCAGAGAAAGAGCCAACCGGGATATGGATATTATTCGTGTAAAGGATTACCTGAGTGAAGCAAAGCCAAGCGGTTACAAAAGTTTTCATCTCATTATTCGTTATCCGGTTTTTACGGTGTCCGGTTTTAAATCCATTCTTGTAGAAATACAGATTCGAACCATGGCCATGAATTTTTGGTCAATCATCGAACATTCCTTAAATTACAAATACAAGGAAAACATACCGGAAGTCGTAAAAAAGCGACTCATCAATGCAGCCAATGCTGTTAACGAAGTTGATCGGGAAATGTCTTCCATCAGAGAAGAAATTCAAAATGCCCAGCGACTTTTCGGTTTGAAATCAAGCTCGGTTACCAGTATTCTTGATAATATCGGAAATCTATACAAACTTAATCAAGTCGATAAAGCCTCTCAATATGAAAAAATATTTGATGAGCTTTTTGCCCAGGAAGATATTATTCAATTGATCCTACTGAGAAAAGAATTAGAGTCAGAGGTTAATAAAATAGAAGCTGATGTTTAAGATAAGTAAAAAGAGGATTGTGAGAACAATAACATTGTGATACAATCAATCATTGAAAAGCAATAAGTATAAAGGAGGTAGTTAATGTCAGGACATTCAAAATGGTCGACCATTAAACACAAAAAAGGAAAAATAGATGCCAAGAGAGGCCAAATTTTCACAAAATTAGCAAAATATATTGCAGTTGCATCCCGGGAGGGTGGCAGCGATCCGGAAATGAATGCAAAGCTTAAGGAAGCAATTGTTAAGGCAAAAGCTGCTAATATGCCAAACGAAAATATTGACCGTGCCGTTAAAAAGGGTGCCGGAGAATTACAAGGCAGTATTTATGAAGAAATTACCTATGAAGGTTATGGCCCGGGAGGGGTTGCGGTTATTGTCGAAACTTTGACTGACAATAAAAACCGAACTGCCGGGGATGTTCGCCATGCATTTGATAAAAATGGCGGGAACCTTGGAATTAGTGGCAGTGTCGGATTTTTATTTACAAAAAAAGGCCAAATCATGATTGAAAAATCAGAAAGTATTGATGAAGAAGAACTGATGATGACTGCACTTGATGCAGGAGCAGAGGATGTTGAAACTTCTGATGAAGGCTATGAAATCAGCACTGACCCCATTGATTTCGGACAGGTATGTGAGGCTCTTAAATCCGCCGGATATGAACTTATCTCAGCAGAGATTGCCATGATCCCTTCAACTGAAACTGAATTAACAGTGCCCGGGGATGCAAAAAAAATGCTGAAAATGATTGATATGTTTGATGATAATGAAGACATACAAGCGGTTTGGCATAATTGGACAGGTGAAGAAGATGAACAGTAAGAGCTTATGGCAAAAAATGAAAGACGTTGTTCTTTACATCGTCTTTACAATTATCTTTGTATCCCTGACCGGTTCATTTGTAGTACAAGATGTTTATGCCGCAGCAAATAAGATTTCCATGAAACCTGAAGGGGTTGAACAGGTATATACAATCAATATTGGTGCCAGATCGAATAGCAATAATCAGGCAGAAAATGAAAACAACACAGAAATCACAACCGAGGATGGCCGTACTATTAATGTAACAGAATATGCCGTCGGTGATACCAGTGATGAAATACTTGAATATGAACAAATTTTATACGACCTCGGCTTTATGAAAAGCAAACCCGGCACTGCGTTTACTGAAGAAGTCCAAACGGCGTTAAAAACATACCAGGCAATGAGAGGCCTGGAAGCAACAGGAAAACTCGATCGTTCCACTATTATTTCCCTGGTTGCTGAAAATATTAAGTTTGTAAAAGGTGACAGCAGCCAGCTGCTTCAAACCTATCAAAAAATCTTAGTAAAGCAAAAATATTTGGCGGAAACTGATGCCAATGGCACCTTTGGTGATACCACTGAAGCAGCAGTAAAGGCATTTCAAAAAGCAAACGGATTAACAGAAACAGGGAAAATTGATGCAAACACAATAAAAGCATTGGATGCCCTAAGATAATAACAATAAAATCAAATCATCTGAACCGTCATTAAGGTGACGGTTTTTTGTTTACAAAACAATATTATTTGATATAATCATAATATTGTTTAGACACTGACTAAACAGTTGTATTCAAGAAACGAGGAAAAATATGAAAGTAGTAACTCCCGAAGAAATGGCTCTTATGGATCGTTATGCAATTGCAGCAGGTAAAAATAGCATCGATCTGATGGAAAAAGCAGGTAATAAATGCACTGAAATAATCGAAACAGATCTGGAAAAAAATGCTCAGTTAGTGGTTCTCTGTGGACCCGGAAACAATGGGGGAGATGGTCAGGTCATCAGTCGTCTTCTTTTTGAACATGGCTATGGAATCCATGTTTTCTTTACCGAACCAGAGGAAAAACTATCAAAGGATAGCCTCATAAATTTAAGTCGATTGAGAGAATTAAATGTACCCATTCATTTTATTTTAGAGGAAGTCGATTTCAAAGATTTTGAATTGATTCTTAAACAAACCACTCATATCATTGATGCTATCTTTGGAACCGGGCTAACCGAACAGGAAGTTTCAGATAAGTATAACCGAATTTTTGATAATGTGAATGCTTTTAAAGGAGAGAAGATTTCCATAGACATTCCTTCCGGCTTAAGAGGTGATGTTGGACTTACTTTGGGAAATGGTGTTTTTGCAGATAAAACCATTGTTATTCAAAATTATAAAACAGGTTGTTTACTCAACGACGGACCGGATCATGCCGGCGATATTATTCTTATTGATATCGACATTGATGAGAACAGCATTCTAAACAATAAGTATTACACCCAGGAAGCAGACCTGTCATTTCCTGAAAAAAGAAAAAAGAATAGCCACAAGTATGATTATGGCTCAGTGGTAGTGATTGCCGGTTCAAAAGGCATGAGTGGTGCGGGTATTATTACTGTAGAAGGTGCTTTAAAAAGCGGCAGTGGTTTAGTGACCTGCTATGTTCCCCAGGATATTTATCTGCCAGTAGTGGCAAGAGCACCGGTAGAAGCTTTAATTAAAACCTATGACTGTAACATCACCGCAGAAAATATCGAAAAAGACCGAAAAAAAGTTATTCTGATTGGCCCGGGCATTGGACGGGCCAAAAACTATAGCCTTATCTTAGAGCATCTCTTAGAAGGTGAATTACCAGTGGTAATAGATGCCGACGGCCTTCATCATCTGTCTCATGTTATGGATTCTTTGAAGAAATCGAAGACCAAGGTGATCATTACCCCTCATTTCGGGGAATTTTCAGCACTTATCAATGTTCCGCGGGAAAAAATTCTTCAGGACCCGATTGCTTACGGACAAAAATTTGTTGCTGAATATGGGGTAGTCCTGGTTCTTAAGGGTTATCGAACTATGATTTTCGGCCCTAACGGCGAAATCTGGTTTAATTCCACCGGAAATCCAGGCATGGCTACCGGAGGAAGTGGCGACGTTTTAGCCGGGATGATTGCCGGCATTGCCGGTCAGAACATTGATTTATTTGAGGCCGCTAAAGCAGGCGTGTTCTATCACGGAAAAGCAGGGGATTATTATGCCAATGCCTTTGGACAAAGCACCTTAACGGCGCGAAGCATCATTGAATCACTGAAGTATGTTCTTAAATAGAAAAAAAAATAAATGTTTATAAATGGTGAGAAGCAAGGTGATGATAGCCTTGCTTCTTTTTTTCCAAGAAATTGAGTAATGAATAACACAGGTGTTTCAAATGATATCAATTTGATGAGTACACATAAGTTGTAACCGCGAGGTCAATAAGTTATAATTAAATGGTGGTAATTTTATAAAAATAAATATTTTCAAAAAAAAGCGGGGAGAAGAGATGGATAAATTAATACAACATTTGGATCTCATATGTTCATATGAGCCTTATAAATATATCATCAGCAATGCTGAAAAAAAGAATGAAAAATTTAGCAGGATTGTCATCACTTTAAAGAATGATGATTATCAGGTTGAAAAATTCTCGGAAGATAAAGTTTTTCATGAAAAGCTCTTGAAAAATGATTTAAAGCAGTATTTATTAAGCACTGTTGAGAATCAATACAAGCAATTGAATGCCTGGAATGAAGACTTTGAATTCATGATAAGAATATCTAAAAAGGGTAAATGCTCATTTTCAAAAGTCATCAATAAAAACGGTCAGGCCGTGGCTATGGATCATAATCGCAAGAAGAATTATATTTTGCCTGAAGGAACGCGCATTGAACCCCTTGTGGATATGGGAATATTTACCCAATCAGGTTCTGTGGTTAATGCGATGTATGATAAATACAAACAAATCAACCGGTTTATTGAAATCATCGATGATTCAATTAAAGATTTAGAGATTGAAAAATTTACAATCATTGATTTTGGATGCGGCAAATCTTATTTTACATTTGTTTTGTATTATTATTTTACGGTTATTCGAAAAATTGATGTGCATATAATTGGTTTGGATTTAAAGCTAGACGTGATTACAAAATGCAATGCAACAGCAAAAAAATACGGATATGATCAGCTGCATTTTGAATTAGGTGATATCAATGGCTTTCAATGCAACTTTCCGGTTGATATGGTCATAACCCTTCATGCATGCGATACGGCTACGGATTATGCTCTTTTTAATGCCATTGAGTGGAATGCTGAAATGATTTTTTCTGTTCCCTGCTGTCAACATGAATTAAACGCACAAATTGAGAGCAATAAATTATCTTTATTGACCCGTTATGGCATTATTAAAGAACGAACAGCGGCATTGATGACTGATGCCATTAGGGGTAATTTACTCGAGTATTGTGGGTATAAAACCCAATTATTGGAATTTATAGATTTTGATCATACCCCCAAAAATATTTTAATACGGGCAATGAAAAAAAACATTCCCAGAGCAACAAAAACTAAGTGTTTGGAAGAGGTCACAAATATTATCAGAGAATTTAATTTAAGACCCAGGTTATACGAGTTATTGAGAGACAATAACTATCTTGAGTAACAGAGTGAATATATAATTGCGTAAAATAGTGCAAACGTATAAAAATTGAAGTTGTTGTATAATTGCCTAAAATAGAACAATTGCATATAAATTGAAATATGATATAATAGTTGCAATAAAATAAAAATAAGTAGGTTTGAAATGTATTGTGTAATCATTGGTTCGTTAATAGAATTGAAAGAGCAGACCCCTTCAGTACGCAAGAGCGTTCTTGAAAAGATGGAGAATGTCCTGGCACGGATTAATTATGATTTTAAAGAAAATATTGTTGCCGGGTTCATCATCACATCAGGTGATGAATTTCAGGGTCAACTCAGTGCATCGTGGATTTCAATTAAAATTATTGAACTGATGATCAAAGAACTTTATCCGCATCCCATTATTTTTGGTATTGGACTCTGTGATGTTTATATTAAAATCAATTCCGAAAAAGCCTTAAGTACTGATGGTACTGCATATTATTTTGCCCGGGAAGGTCTCGCCGCAGAAAAAAACAGAATTAATGAAAATTCTTTTGCTGTGTATTTCAAGACGGATAAAAATGATGAAGCACTTATTAATGCCTTATGTCGGTCAGTTGATTTAATAATGAAGGGGTGGACGGTTAAACAAAAGGAAATCGTATGGAAAATGGCTGAAATGGCTGAACAACAAAATTTAATTGCCGCTGCGCTAGGCTTAAATCCATCAACTGTAACACGTCATCTTAAAGCCGCTCAATATACTTATTACAGAGAACTTTTAACAACACTCATGAACTATTTCAGGAAAGAGTATGATTTTGCTTTCGACGGAACCAGTCTCGATTGTGCAACCGGCTATTATAATGCGGGAATATATTTAATGAGTCATTTTGATTATGACGATTCTTTAGATAATCTTTACAAAGCTCTGGAAATCAGAGTGAATGAATTAGGATCCCATCATCCTGACACTGCTGTTTCTTACCATAACCTGGGGACTGCATATTTGGCTATGGACGAGTTTGACAAAGCCCTTGAATTTTATCAAAAGGCTTTAGAAATAAGAGAAAAGATTTTAGGCCCAAAGCATCCGGATACAGCGGGTACCATCCATAACATTGGGAATGTCTATTTGAAAAAAAATGATAGCGACAAAGCTCTGGCGTATTATCAAAAGGCTTTAGCAATAAAAGAAAAGGATTTGGGCCTCAAGCATCCGGATACTGCTGCTACTTACCATAATATGGGGAATGCATATGCGACGAAAGGTGATGTTCCTGAAGCTCTTGAATATTTACAGAAAGCTTTAACCATCAGAGAAAAGGTGCTTGGAACAGATCATTCAGATACTGCGACCAGTCACAATAGCATCGGATATACATATCTGATTAACGGCAATGTTGATAAAGCCCTTGAATCGTATCAGAAAGTTTTGCAAATCAGGGAAAAGGTTTTGGGGAAAGATCATATTCAGACGGCTAATACTTACAATAATATTGGGATTGTATATTCGGTAAAAAGTGATAATGCGTTGTCACTTGAATATTATCAAAAGGCTTTAGTCATCAGAGAGAAATTACTCGGTCCAATGAATAATGATACCGCATCGACCTATGATAGTATTGGAAATGGTTATTTAGCTAATGGGGAAGAAGGTAAGGCCCTTATCTATTATCAAAAAGCTTTGGCAATATATGAATCCAAGGAGTCAGTGCAAACAAAAAAGTTATGCCAAAAAATTGAACACATCATTCAGAAAAGAGACATTTAAGATCAGTTGCAGCCCAGGGATTAGAACAGCTTTTTCAGGCCGCCGATGCCAATGGATTAGCCCTTGATTGTTGCTCCGGGTATCGCTCTTTGGCAACCCAGGCATGGCAGAGTTCTACGGGATTAATTAATTGAGTTCGCACGGGTGACACCGGTTCATCATGATCTAAATAATAACAGTCTTTTTTAATCTATTTAGGTTATAATGAAGGTTATAAATTTATTAAGTTAAGTCATTTAGGAGAAACAAGTATATATGAGTCATAAAAAGAATACAAAAAGAGAACTGGAACACAACAAAAGTTATTGTATTAAAACTTTCGGATGTCAGATGAATGAAAATGACTCGGAAAAACTTTCCGGACTTTTAAAAGCCATGGGGTACACCGTTGAAGATGATGTCAATAAAGCCGGCTTAGTTATTCTCAACACCTGCAGTGTCCGGGAAAATGCGGATGTTCGGGTTTTTGGAAACATCGGCGCTTTTAAAACTGTCAAAAAAACAAATCCCGATTTAATCCTGGCTGTTTGCGGATGTATGATGCAACAGCCGGAAATTGTTGCAAAAATTACTAAAACATACCGACAGGTTGATCTTGTTTTCGGCACCCATAATCTCCATCTTTTTCCGGAAATACTTAACAATTATCTGGTAAATGGAAAACGCATGGTTGAGGTTTGGGAAGATTCCAATGGCATTATTGAAGATCTTCCGGTTGATCGACGGTATTCCTTTAAATCCTTTGTGACGATTATGAACGGATGTAATAACTTTTGCACCTATTGCATTGTCCCTTATACCAGAGGCCGGGAAGTTAGCCGCCAGCCGGAGAAAATCATCGCCGAGGTTAAGGCACTGGCCGAAGATGGTTGTGTGGAAATAACGCTGCTGGGGCAAAATGTCAACTCCTATGGCAATGATCTTGGGGAAGACATTAATTTTTCAAATTTACTCAGGGACTTGAATACCATTGAAAAGTTGGGCCGGATTCGTTTTATGACATCACATCCAAAGGATTTAACCGATGATGTCATAGATGCCATTGCAGATTGCGACAAAGTATGTAAATATATTCATTTGCCCATCCAATCCGGAAGTACCCGGATCTTAAAGGCCATGAATCGGAAATATACCCAGGAAGATATTATCGAACGCGTCCAGAAAATGAAGGAAAAAATTCCCGGGGTTGCCATTAGCACCGACATTATCGTTGGCTTTCCCGGAGAAACCGAAGAAGATTTTGAAGAGACCCTTAAAGTCATAAAGGTCTGTGAGTTTGACTCGGCTTTTACGTTTCTTTTTTCCATTCGTTCCGGGACTCCGGCGGCCACCATGGCGGATCAGATCCCCGAGGAAATCAAACATACGCGGTTAAATAAAAGTCTTGATCTTCTCCATGAGATTAGTCTGGGGATTAACAAAACCTATCTTGACCAAACGGTAACCGTTTTAGCAGAAGAACCCAGCCGAAATAAACTTAATCGGCTAACCGGTCGAACAGAAACCGGAAAGCTGGTAAACTTTAAAGGCAGCCCCGAAGATATTGGAAAAATTGTCATGGTTAAAATAACCGACGCAAAAACATTCAGTCTCGATGGTATTAAAGTATCACAGGAGGAGACCCATGGCGCAACTATCACCCATGATGACCCAATACCTGCAAATTCATGAGGAGGTTCCGGATGCCCTCCTTTTCTTTCGTTTAGGAGATTTCTATGAAATGTTTTTCGATGATGCCCTAAAGGCCTCACGAGAACTGGAAATTGCCCTGACCGGAAGAGATTGCGGTCTTGAAGAACGAGCCCCGATGTGTGGGGTGCCTTATCATGCCGCTCAAAACTATATTACCCGTTTGGTTGAAAAAGGATACAAGGTCGCAATTTGCGAACAAATGGAAGACCCTAAAGATGCCAAGGGTATTGTCAAACGTGAAATTGTCCGGGTGATTTCCCCGGGTACCATTTCCGAAGGTAAGCTATTAGAATCTAAAAAGAATAATTACCTGATGTCCTTATATCTGGAAAATAATCGTTTGGGCATTGCCAGCCTGGACGTTTCAACCGGAGACTTTTATGTTACCGAGCTGGAGGGGAAAACCCGGGAACTCTGGCTATCCCAATTAGCCGACGAAATCGGCCGGCTGCTGCCGTCAGAAGTGATTTTAAACCCGGCTTTATTTAAAGACCCCCAGGCCCTGGATCTGATTGAGAAAAAATTCGGAATCCTGGCCAGTCTCTACCCTGAAAAATATTTCAACATCAAGAACTGCAGTGGCCGCATTACCACCCAGTTTGAGGTCTTTTCATTAGGAGCCCTTGATCTGGAAAAAAGAGACCATGCCATTGCCGCGGCCGGAGCCCTGCTGGGTTATATTGACGAAACCCAAAGGCGGGCATTAAACCATATCAAAACCATCCGCTATTATAAAAGCCAGGATTACATGGTTCTTGATTTGTCCACCCGACGAAATTTGGAACTCACCGAAACCATCAGAACCCTGGAAAAACGGGGAAGTCTGTTATGGGTTTTGGATAAAACCATTACCGCCATGGGTGGCCGAACCCTGCGACGGTGGCTTGAAGCTCCGCTGATAAAAACCGAAAGCATTTTAGAACGCCAGGGCAGTGTTCAGGAATTTTATGATCACTCCAGTCGTTTACCGGAGTTTAAAACCATTCTCACCAAGGTTTACGATCTGGAGCGGCTTTGCGCCAAGCTTTCCTTTGGAACCGCTAATCCACGGGACTTATTAGCCCTTAAACAATCCCTTGGTGCATTGCCATTAATCAATGACTTTCTAACATCTCTGGGGGCAGAAAAACTGGAAAGTTTGTATGATAAAGAAGAGCTTCTCCAGGATGTTTGGACCCTGATTGAAAAATCCATTGATGATAATGCCCCCCTGGTTATAAAAGAGGGAAATGTCATTAAAAATGGGTATAATAATGAGGTGGATACCTTTAGAGAGGCTGCTGAAAAGGGCCAGGACTGGATCAGAGATCTGGAAGCCCGGGAACGGGAACATTCAGGAATTAAATCCCTTAAAATTAAATATAACCGGGTATTCGGGTATTTCCTGGAGGTCACCAAAAGCTACCTGGACCAAGTTCCGGAAGACTATATCAGAAAGCAAACCCTGGCCAATGCCGAGCGTTATTTTACCCCCGAGCTCAAGGCCATGGAAAACAAAATCCTCGGAGCCCAGGAAGGGTTGCTGCGATGTGAAACCCAGATTTTCCAGGAAATTCGCGAAACCCTGCTGTTGGAAATCCACCGAATCCAGAAAAAAGCTTCCGAAGTGGCTGAACTGGATGCTGTTTATTCACTGGCCACAGTTGCTCACCAAAATCATTACGTGTGCCCTGAAATCTCAAATGAAAAAGCCATTGATATTAAAAATGGCCGACATCCTGTGGTTGAAGCCTTTATTGGCGAAAGTCATTTTATTGGGAACGATTGTCTGCTCAATGATGATGATCAGCAAATGATGATCATCACCGGGCCGAATATGGCCGGGAAGTCGACTTTTATACGTCAGGTGGCGGTGATTGTTTTAATGGCCCAGATTGGGTCCTTTATTCCTGCCGATGCCGGCACCATCAGCGTCGTCGATCGGATTTTCACCCGGGTGGGGGCCAGTGATGATCTTGCCAGCGGTCAAAGTACCTTTATGGTGGAAATGACCGAGGTTGCCAATATATTAAAAAACGCCACGGACAAAAGCCTGGTGATTTTAGACGAAATTGGCAGGGGAACCTCAACTTTTGATGGCATCAGCATTGCCTGGGCAGTGGTCGAACACCTTTGGGATAAAGCAGCCATTGGCGCTAAAACCCTTTTTGCCACCCATTACCACGAACTTACCGAACTTGAAACGCTGAAACCCGGGATTAAAAATTATAGCATCAGTTTAAAAGAAACCCCGGACGGGGTCATCTTCCTGCGGAAAATAAATCCGGGAAGCGTGGACCAAAGTTACGGCATTGAAGTGGCTAAGCTGGCCGGCTTTCCAACACCGGTGACCAGACGTGCCCAGGAAATTTTAAAGCACCTGGAAGCCGGAGAAAGCACCTACCGCCAGGAGCTGTTGGTAAAAGAACCGCAGATCCTCTCAGGCGGAAAAGGAAACCAACTCAATTTTTTTGAAATGGCAAAAGGGATCAGCCCTGAAGAAGAAGCAGTCTTAGGAACCATACGCGATTTGAATATGGATGAAATGAGTCCGATTGAAGTCATGAATATAATCTATCAATTAAGAGAAAAAATCTAAAAAGAAAGTTAAATGAGGAAAATATGAGAACCAAGGAACTCAAGAAACTCGTCCAACAATTAATGGAGGACCCCAAATACCGGAAAATGCCCTTTGAGGAGTTATCCGAATCGATTGGACTGAAAAAGAAAAGTGAACGGCAAATGCTCACCCATGTTTTAAAAGAGCTGGAAAAGAAGAAGAAAGTTAAAACAATCACCGATACCAATACAAGTAAAACCAAAGACTTCAAAGAAACCAAATTTGTCAAAGAACCCAAAGGAACCAAAGAAACCAAGGAAACCAAAGACTCCCGCAAGATTATCGGTGTCCTCCAGGGAAACCAACGTGGGTTTGGCTTTGTGATTCCTGATAATACTATTTTCACAGAGGACATTTTCATCCCGGAAAAATATTTGAACGGTGCTTTAGACCAGGATCACGTTTGGGTACAGTTGACTTCACAGCCGGGCGAAAAAAGACCTGAAGGGGAAGTCGTTGAAATTATCGAACGGGGCCATAAGAAACTTATTGGCCGCTATGAAAAAGGAAAAAGTTTTGGCTTTGTCATCCCTGATAATGATCGTCTCTGCAAGGACATTTTCATTCCCGAACGTCGTGGAAAAAATGCCGTCACCGGAGATAAAGTCGTTGTTAATATCCTCAGCTGGTCCGATAGAGGAAAGAATCCAGAAGGGGAAATTGCCGAAATCCTCGGGAATAAAGACGAACCCGGCATTGATATTCTCTCGGTTTTAAAAGAATATGACATTCCCATGGAATTTTCCAAGAGTGTTGAAAAAGAAGCCAATAACATTGTCGATAAAATCACCGAGGCAGAGTTGGAAAAACGTAAGGATCTCCGGGAAGAAGTGATATTTACTATTGATGGCGATGATGCCAAGGACTATGACGATGCTGTTTCTATTGAGAAAAAAGAGAATGGTCATTACATCCTGGGCGTCCACATTGCCGATGTGAGTCATTTTGTTCGTCACGGATCACCTCTGGATGAATCTGCCCTGGAACGCGGTACCAGCGTTTACGTTGTGGATCGGGTTGTACCGATGCTGCCCTTTAATCTGTCCAATACCGTCTGCAGCCTTGTGCCTAATGAAGATCGATTGACCTTTAGCTGTGAAATGGAAATTGATAAAAAAGGAAAGGTTCTGGACTATAAAATTTTCAAATCCGTTATCTGCTCTAAATCAAGAATGACCTATCAAGGGGTTGCTGATGTTTTAGCAGGAAAAGATAACCTGGTCGCCAAAGCGCTGCTGCCTTTTATTGATGATCTTCAGGTTTTGGAAGAATTGTTTGGTGTGCTTCATACCCAAAGGCGACTTAAACGCGGCGCCATTAACTTTGATTTTCCAGAAGCAAAAATATTTTTGGATGACAAAGGTTTCCCCGCTAGAATTGAGGTTGAGGAACGCCTTGTATCGCATCGGATGATTGAAGAGTGCATGCTAGTCTGCAACGAAACCGTGGCAAAACATGTTGCAGGAACCAAGGTGCCTTTTTTATTCCGAAATCACCCTGAGCCGGATCCTGAAAAATTAGCCGCCTTCCGGACATTTATTAACCGTTACGGTTTTAAACTGGGTTCCAAAGAAGATGCTGTTCCCAGAGGGGAAGACTATCAAAAACTGATGGAAGACATTGACGGGAAAAGTGAAGAACGGGTCATCACCCTGTTAATGCTGCGAACCATGCAACAGGCTGTCTACCAGGGACATAATCTGGGGCATTTCGCTTTAGGGGCCAAATATTATACCCATTTCACCTCCCCGATCCGACGTTATCCGGATCTCTTTGTTCATCGGTACTTGGCAAAAAGCCTTCATGGCAAGATCAGTGAGAAAACAGTGGAATATCTTGAAAAACATATTGAAGATATTGGCCAGCATTCCTCAGAAACTGAACGCCAGGCCGAAAAGATTGAGCGGGAAATCACCA
>Ga0209748_1000196_pt1 | contig 36592 bp, 25 predicted proteins | sample BarGraIncu00421A_FD_185490 | JGI IMG/M metagenome (GOLD analysis project Ga0209748, IMG submission 185490) | Arctic peat soil microbial communities from Barrow, Alaska - Barrow Graham LP Incubations 004-21A (SPAdes) (version 2) | ecosystem: Environmental > Terrestrial > Soil > Wetlands > Peat... | reverse complement strand
TTTTTTATTTATCTTTGACAACTGAATATAAAACCAGGAATCGCTTTCCCCAACTATTATCAACAAACTTTGTACGTTTACGGTTGTTAATTAGGCACCCTTAGATTGACCAAATGAAGAAAATCGTAATTAGTGGAGCTTCGGGTTTTGTAGGAACCCATTTATCCGACTTTCTTAGCCAACATGGCTATACAATAGATCGTCTAAACCGTTCTGATTTAGACTTAAGCGACAACGAACTGAGTGAAAGGCTGCATGGTGTATTTGCAGTCATTAATCTGGCGGGAGCACCTACCATCAAACGCTGGACTAAGGAATATAAAGAAGAACTGTATATCAGCCGTGTAAAGACAACACAGAAAATTGCTAATGCAATCAGGTTGACTATCATCAGACCTGAGGTTTTTATTTCTACTTCTGCTGTAGGAATCTATAAAAATAAAACACAAAATACCGAACGAGCTGCCCTTTACGATTCAGGCTTTCTGGCTAAAATCTGCAAGGATTGGGAGGCTTCTGCTTTAACGACACTCAAGATTACACGTACAGTCATTTTCAGACTGGGTGTTGTGATGAGCCGTGAAGGAGGTGCAATGAAAAACTTACTGCCGTTATTCAGATTGGGTCTTGGTGGACCTATAGGAAATGGAACTCAGGGATTCTCATGGATTCATCTTGATGACCTGCTTAATGCATATCTCTATGTACTTGAACACCCTGAAACTGAAGGAATATTTAATTTAACAGCCCCTGAAATTATAACGAATAATCAATTTACAAAATCTCTGGCTTCAGTTGTCAGGCGACCTGCCATTATTCCGGTATCAAATTTTATACTAAAAATGCGTTATGGCGAAGGAGCTGTCGCATTGACAGAAGGAGCATTTGTAGAACCTTCCAGACTTCTCGAATCCGGTTTTGAGTTTCATTATCCAAAAATAGAGGATGCTTTAAAGGAAATTGTTAAAAGATAGAAACTGTTAGAATTAGAAACTGTTAGAATTAGAAACTGTTTAAATTTTGTTTTTTCTTTTGCCCGTAGGGCATTAATGTCAATAGAAATATATTTCTTCTCCCTTTTTGCCCGTAGGGCATTAACATTAAAAGTTAATCCCCTACGGGGAAAAGTATATTATGATGATTTCTCTATTGACATTTATGTCTTACGGACAATTTAAAACAGTTTCTAAGTTTTTTCTTTTACCAATAAGCCATAAATGGGGTTTCTCCTTCGAAATATCGGTTAGGATCCACCCTATCGAATACTCTGAAATGAAGTTTGTATTTTTGTTCCTTTTTAAAGACCGCCGGATTACTCATGATCTGAAGTGTAATGTTCTTATAATATTCATTCCGATCCATTGTAATTAACGATGAAAGATGTTCTTTCACTGAAATACATTTTCCATTCAGGTTAGTCGAATCTGTAACATAAGTAAACTTAGATGTCCCAATCTGAGTCGTAATATACGCATCTTTGATAAAAACTACCTTGTTTCCGGCCATATCCGTAATGGTTGCACTGAGACCTATTAATACCATTAAGGCTGAATCCTTTTGTTTATATACTGTTTCGCTGCTATCCCCTGCAAATTTTTTGTATTGGATTTTCTCAGGATTTTCAACCAATCTTTTAAATCCCTGTAAATGATAAAGTTTTAATTCTGCAAGTACTGGAATCGGTTTTAGCTTCCTTTCATTGTAAAAATTCACATAAGCTGCATTGAGAAAATGCGAATAAATGTAGGAACCATTCTTTGCCCTGGTTTGTGACTCTTCTTTCAGATCCCCGATAAATGTTATGTTCGGTCTTGATCCTCTGCCACAGGATGAAAGCCCCAGATAAGAGATCAGAAAAAGATACAGGATTATTTTGTTTTTCATTTTATAAAGTGAGTTTATATTGACAATAAACGCAGGGATCAACTTAATTTATATGTCGCCCCTACAGGGCTAAAAGTTATTATCGTTTTTTATTACAATCATGACGTGCCTACGGCACTTTTCCTCAATCCCGAAGGGATGAAATTATTATAGCATCCGATCTTTGTTTTAAAGAACCCCGAAGGGGTGAAATTATTATTGTATTTTCTGTAATCAGTTTAATTCACTTTTGCAAGTTCTTTTTCAAGTAGCGAAACCATCCCATCGAGTTGTGTGATGACGGCTTTGATAGTCTCTGGTTTTGAAAGATCCACCCCGGCTTTCTTTAACTGTTCCATCGGATAATCATTTCCTCCTGATTTCAATAGAGAAAGGTAACGGTCTTTAGCCGATATTCGGTCAGCATCACTACCTGTAGTTACATCTTTGTAGATCTGTGCCGATGAAGCAAAACAGGTTGCGTATTGATAAACATAATAAGGTGAATTATAGAAATGAGGAATACGTGACCAGATCAGGTTATAAAGAGGTTCAGGTGAATATGCATCACCATAATACGCTTTATATAGATCTGCTATGATTCCATTTAGCACATCAACCGTAATGGGCTGACCCTTTTCAACAAGGGTATGTGCCCGCAACTCAAAGTCTGCAAACAGTGTCTGGGAATAAAAAGTGCCGACAATATTATCAATGGCTTGTGTCAACAATGCAATGCGTTCTTTGGGATCTTTTGTCTTTGCAAGCATATAATCCAGCATCATCCGCTCATTAAATGTTGAAGCAACTTCAGCAACAAATATCGTATAATTGTGTGTAACAAAAGGCTGGTTTTCACTCGAAAGTACAGAATGCAAGGTATGCCCCAACTCATGCGCAAGTGTAAACACATAATTCAATGTCTCATTGTAATTCAGCAACATGTAAGGATGAACGCCATATACATTGCTGGAAAAGGCTCCTGTTGTTTTGCCTGTGTTTTCGTATACATCAAGCCATCCGGCAGAAACTGCTTTTTTCATCTTCTCAACATAGTCTTTTCCCAATGGCTCAACAGAAGCTAAAACCATTTGTTTGGCTTCATCATATGGATAGAGTTTTTTAAAATCAACCAACGGAATTGCTCCATCATAGCCATAATATTTTTCCAGTTTCAGGGTCTTCGCTCTTAGCTTCATAAAACGCTGTAGTGGTGCTGAATTTTCTCTTACTGTGTTGACAAGGTTTTTATATACATCAACCGGAATATTGTTTCCATCCAAAGCTGCCTGTATACATGAAGGATAATTTCTCGACTGTGCTGATGCCCAGTCTGACTGACAAATTGCATTATAAATTGAAGCGATTGTGTTTTTCTTTACTTCGTAAGATCCATAATGTGCAAGGAATGCTGTACGGCGATCTGCCTGGTTGCGATTGGTTGAAAGGATTTGTTGATATGCCCCGGGAGAGAGTACAACATCTTTACCGTCAGATAATTTTATGGTTGGATATTTAACATCTGCCGTTGTAAGCATAGTGTAAATATCTCTCGGTGTATTATTAAGCTGTGAGAAATATGACAACAGCTGTTCCCTGGGTTCGTCCAGAACATGTTTTTGTTGCCTGTATAGATCCATCAATCCAAATTTATAGATTTTCAAATCGGGAGTCTGATCGATCCATTTACGCATAGTAACCTCCGGAATGGTCAGCATTTCAGGATTTATCCATGCAGTTGCAGTTCCAAACTTTGAAAAGAGGATCTGGACCTGTTGTAACTTTGCACCCATTTCTGTGTTGCTATTGTCTACATTTTTCTGTAGGCCGGGATACTGATATACTTTATAAGCCAGTATTCCCATTTCGTCCTGCAACTTCATGGCTTTAAGCAATTGCTGTGGACCCTGTTTCAATGTTCCTTTCAGAGCCGCAATCTCGTCCATTTTTGCTCCGGTCTGTTTTAAAGCAACTTCCCATTCAGTCCAATTTTTAAATATATCGTTGAAATTCCATTTATACTCTGCTGGAATTTCGTCACGGTTTAAAGATCTTTTTTGTGCCATAGCATCATTATTAATAAAGGTCGCAGCAAAAAATGATGTTGCCAGACCGAATAACAAATATTTCTTCATGACTGTTTTCATTTAAAACAATTTTTCTAATATGGGAAGGCTTTAAAAAACAGAAAATTATAGACCAAGTTTCTTGGCAATTTTTGCAGGAATAGCCTTTTTGTTTACCATGATACAAGTAGTCTTGTATCTTACAAAAGGAATAGATGCATAAAAATTACCACCGAACTTATTGCTGCTTGCATTCCATGAGTTCTTTACAATATAGAAAGGATCGCCCCATTGGTCTTTAGCAGTACCGACAATATGTAAACCATGATCATCAGTAGTTTCATAATTATCAAATGCTTGCTGACGCAGTTCCTGTGTAACGTTCATTTCTTTCACCACGGTTGGAGCAGCTTTTGCTGTATCACCCGGTTTTGGTGCAGTCCATTTGGCAGCTTCCATTCCGGCAGTCTGTACTGGAACTTCTTCAGGAACATTGGCATAACCGAGGTTATGTTTGAATCCCTTTTCGCTGACGTCTGTAGCCCATGCTACGGTGTAACCATTCTCGAGTGAGTTGTTGATCACTTCGATCATTTCGTCCAATGGGACATTGTAAACTTCATCCTGGCTCCAGTTGTCGGGTACTTCAAGAATGAATTTACTGTAAAAAGGATGGTGTGTAAATGAGGAAATCTCAACATAGTCATCCAGATTCAGGCCCAGGCTTTGCACAAAAGTCTTAGGCGTATATTCTTTCCCTTTGTAGGTAAACTTTGAAGGCTCATCGCCCAGATATGCATCTTCAAGACTCTGGAAACCTTTGTACCAAACGGTGGTAAGTTTCTTGTTCGGATTCTTTACCACACCATCCATATAATCTTTGAATACTTCATCCATTTCACCATGAATTGGGCCTACTTCTCCGGGGAGATTACCAGAATAAATTTCCTGAGGTACGGCCCCATAGGTTTTCATCATATTGGTTACATCGTGGAAAGCTCCACCACCACCAAAGTTAAGGCTCCCATGAAAGCGGACATAGCGTTGTGCCTTATCAGCATAAGCATGTTTCACAATAAACATTTGTGAAAGATCATATTCGCCTTTTCCAAGACGAAGTAATTCTGATTCAATAAAAGAATTTCCGGAAAAACTCCAGCATGTTCCTGAACGCATTTGATCTTTTACAGAAGTAGCTGGAAGTAGTTTTATATCAGTAAACTGATAAGGACTGGGTTGTTCAGCAACTGCCGTTCTTCTTTGAGCTTGAGCAAAGCCCATAGCCATTAATAAAATGGAAACGGCTAAAATCCTGAGTGTAAGGGGTTTCATTAAAGTTAGTGTTTAGGGTTGTAAATTTTCAGTAAGAATTGAATGCACAAATTTAATCTGATTTAGGGAAATACATCATAAAAGCTTAACTTTTTGTAATTTTGCAACTCAAAATAATAGAAGATGTTACGTACACACACCTGTGGAGAACTGACCATCAGTCATGTTAACCAGAAAGTAACCCTTTGCGGATGGGTTCAACGCTCAAGAGATCTTGGCGGAATGACCTTTGTGGATCTCCGCGATCGTTATGGCATTACACAACTTGTTTTTAATATGGAAACACATGCCGCTTTATGCAATACTGCACGAAGCCTCGGACGCGAATTTGTTATCAGCGCTTCCGGCTCTATTTCCGAACGCAGCAATAAAAATCCAAAAATGGCAACGGGCGACATCGAGATCACTGTTGAACATCTTGAGATATTGAATGTATCCAAAACTCCTCCTTTTACCATCGAAGACAATACCGACGGTGGTGATGAGTTGCGCATGAAATACCGCTATCTGGATCTTCGTCGCAATAGCCTCCGTAACAATATGATGCTTCGTCACAAAATGGCTTTTGAGACAAGGAATTACATGAATGATATTGGATTTCTGGAAATTGAAACACCCTACCTGATTGGTTCTACTCCTGAAGGTGCCAGAGATTTTGTTGTTCCTTCACGCATGAATCCGGGTGAATTCTATGCCCTGCCCCAATCACCTCAGACTTTCAAACAAATTCTGATGGTTGCAGGATATGATCGTTATTTCCAGATTGTACGTTGCTTCCGTGATGAAGACCTTCGTGCAGACCGTCAGCCCGAGTTCACACAGATCGACTGCGAAATGTCATTCATCACTCAGGAAGATATCCTTGTCACCTTTGAAGGCCTTGCACGCCACCTGTTTAAAAACGTGAAAGGAATTGAAGTAGGTGAGTTTCCAAGAATGTCATATACTGATGCCATGCAGCAATATGGTTCTGATAAACCAGATATCCGTTTCGAAATGCGTTTTGTTGAACTTACTGACCTGACTCAGAATAAAGGATTCAAAGTATTTGACGAAGCCGAATTAGTCGTTGGAATAGCTGCAACAGGATGTGCCGAATATACCCGCAAACAAATGGACGAACTGACCGACTGGGTGAAACGTCCACAAATAGGAGCTGCCGGACTGGTCTATGTTCGCTGCAATCATGATGGAACATTCAAATCATCTGTTGATAAATTCTATAGTCCTGAAGACCTTAAACAATGGGCCGACCGGGCAAATGCACAACCCGGTGACATGTTACTGATTCTTTCAGGGAAGGCTGAAAAGACACGTAAGGCGTTGGGTGACCTTCGTCTTGAAATAGCTTCACGTCTAGGCCTGAGAAATCCAAATGTCTTCGCACCTTTATGGGTTGTTGATTTCCCATTGTTGGAATGGGATGAAGCAACTGATCGATTCTATGCCATGCATCACCCGTTCACTGCACCAAAACCTGAAGACGTTCCTTTGTTAGATACTAACCTTAAGGCAGTTCGTGCAAATGCTTATGACCTTGTCATCAATGGTTCTGAAATCGGTGGAGGCTCAATCCGTATCCACAACAAAGAGATGCAAAACAGAATGCTCAATATATTGGGTTTCAGCAATGAAGAAGCTCAGAAACAATTTGGATTCCTGATGAATGCATTTGAATATGGCGCCCCCCCCCATGGTGGTATTGCCTTTGGATTTGACAGGTTCTGCGCTGTCTTTGGTGGTCACGATTCTATCAGGGATTACATTGCTTTCCCTAAGAACAATTCGGGTCGTGACGTAATGGTTAATTCACCATCTACAATTCATGAAGATCAGTTGAAAGAACTCCAGATCAAACTAAATCTGACAGCTCCAAAATAAAAGGATATTGTAATTACAGTATTAAGTAGAGACGCAAAATATTGCGTCTCTACATGTTATCATAAACGGCTCAGCTAATAATCAACTCCGGATATTCACGGATAAACTGAACAGTTTTCTGCATCTCGGTATACATGACTGTATCCTCTTCGATAAAAGGGACATTTTCCCTGTAAGCGGCAACAATCTTTTCGAGAAATGGAGATGTTTTCAATGGCCTGCGAAACTCAAGTGCCTGTGCAGCTGTGAATAATTCTATTGCCAATATTCGTTCAAGATTGTCTGTCATCTTCAATAACCTTGTGGCTGCATTGGCACCCATACTGACATGATCTTCCTGTTCGTTACTCGACGATATTGAATCTACAGAACAAGGTGTAGCCAGTTGTTTATTCTGACTTACAATTGAAGCGGCAGTATACTGAGGAATCATAAAACCTGAGTTCAACCCTGGATTGGCCACCAGAAAAGAAGGCAGATTGCGCTCACCAGCAATAAGACGATATACCCTGCGTTCTGAAATGCCTCCCAATTCAGCCAAAGCGATAGCCATAAAATCAAAAGCCATGGCCAAAGGCTCTCCATGAAAGTTGCCGCCTGATAAGACCATGTCCTCTTCAGGAAAGATAGTTGGATTATCGGTAACAGAATTAACCTCAGTGAGCACCACTGAAGCGACGTAATTGAAAGTGTCTTTCACTGCACCATGCACCTGCGGTGTACAACGAAACGAATAGGGATCCTGAATCTTTTTATCGGGTTGACAGATCAACTCACTTCCTTCCAGAATTTTTCGTATGTTGGCAGCTGTTTCAATCTGTCCATTATGAGGACGGATTGTATGTAACATAGAATTAAAAGGATCGAGTCTTCCATCATAAGCATCCAGTGAAAGTGCAGTAATTGCATCGGCCCACTTACTCAGTTTCATTGCTTTCAGAATGACGTAAATTCCGTGTGCACTCATAAACTGTGTGCCGTTTAACAATGCAAGCCCTTCTTTACTTTGCAACACCAAAGGTTCCCATCCATTTGATCTAAGCACTTCTGATGAAGGCTTTTTTGTCCCATTAGACCAAACCTCACCTAACCCCAAAAGTGGAAGCACAAGATGTGCCAGTGGCGCCAGGTCACCTGATGCACCAAGAGATCCTTGTTCGTAAACAACAGGAGTAATATTACCGTTAAAAAAATCGACCAACCGCTGAACGGTTTCCACCTGTACACCTGATTTTCCAAGGCTCAATGCCTGTATTTTCAAAAGCAGCATCAACCTGACAATCTCAGGGTCAACTTCATTCCCAAAACCACAGGCATGGCTCATCACAAGATTTCGTTGAAGTTGGGAAAGATCGGATTCAGGTATCGTTATGGTACAAAGTGATCCAAAACCAGTAGTGACCCCATAAACAGGCGCTCGCCTGTTTTCCATTTTCTTGTTCAGATATGAACGGCACTGTTGAATGAGCTCAATTGTAGTATCTGACAATTTAAGTTTTTGCTGCGTACTTATTATTTGGGCAATATTTTGAAACGATAAAGGATCAGAGGAAATAACATGATAATTCATGTGAGTATATATATTTAATGAAATGAAATCAGAGAATAGCGGGAATGGCCGAACCTAGAGAGAAGTCCGGTTGATCTGGATCATGAACATTAAGTTCCAGTTGTATATATTGTGTTCTGTATTCACGATGCTAAAATAACAATAAATCAAATCATTCAGACAAATAAAAAAGCGGCACCCCAAAAAGGAATGCCGCCAAAGCAATTTAAAACTTAAAAACTCTATTTTAAAGGCTTGAATGTGCCTTTAAAGTCATGTGTGTTCCCGTAATAATCTTTATAATTTACAACGATTTTGACAGAGTCTTTCCCATTGAGCAAGGAAGTCATGTCAAAGGAGACAAAGCCTGAGCGCTCATACAGGGGACTGTCGCCAAAAGCATTATGCTTTAACAACAACGAAATAACAGTAGGATCAGATTGAATAGAGTCCTTTGCCAGATTAATCAGATGTGTTTTCTGACTTTGCAGGAAGGAGAAATTGATGTTCAGTAAATTGTTTCCAAACCAGAAGTTGTTTGCATTTACCGGGTCTTTACCCAGACTGTCAGCATTCTGTTTGGTCAGAAGGACGATATTTTTCATCAGCAACTTGTCAACAGAATTGACTTTCACGTTATAATTTGTAACGCTGTTTTCAACTTTATCACTGACAATCGTATAGTTTACCAGAACACGATTTGTTGCAAAAGGAGAAACCTGACTTTGCGAACCTGCATCAGGATATAGAATTTTCCCATCATCCAATCGAATAGTATAATTACCGGTACTGCCGGTAACAATGCCATAGCTGAGCCAGTACTGATTTAAGCTGTTTGAGTCTTTCAGACAGGATGTGGTCATTAACAGCCCGACAATCATTAAAAATAATCCTGCTTTTAAAAAACTTGTTTTCATTTTAGTGTAGTATTTAAGTGTAGTAATTGAGTTTAGTAAATGCACAAAAAACAATTTATGTGCCAATTATATTATACTAAAGATTGAAAAAAGAACAAAAAGGTTGCATGTACAAGTGAAAATAAATGAGGGTCAAAAAGCACAAATGGCTTATTGACCCTCACAGTGAGATATTTAAGTTCTTAATTATAAACGCTTTATTCCCTTTATTTTTTCAATGCAATCATCAATAGACAGATTGAATTGTTCACCAGTCTGCATTTCCTTAAGGGTGAGCAAACCTGTTCTCATCTCTTCATCACCCATTAAAATGACAAAAGGAATTTTCTTGTCATCAGCATACGACATTTGTTTCTTCATTTTTGTCGTATCGGGATAAAGCTCAGCGCTGATACCGGCTTTACGGATTGTGTTAATGATTTTCAGGCAATAGATTGATTCTCCGTCACCGAAATTCACCAACAACACCTGTGTACCGGACAATGTATCTGCAGGAAAGAGATCAAGTTCTGTCAGCAAATCATATATCCTCTCTGCACCAAATGAAACACCTACACCTGAGACATCCGGCAGACCAAAGATCCCGGTGAGATCATCATAACGTCCACCTCCACAAATACTACCCATCTGGACATCAACAGCCTTTACCTCAATTATGGCGCCTGTGTAGTAATTCAACCCACGGGCAAGAGTGAGGTCTAATTCCAGATCAACAGATAAACCACTGGCTTCTGAAATATTCAGAACTTTTTCAATTTCGACAATTCCCAGCATTCCAATTATGGATGAGGAAAGGATCTCTTTCAGACTATTGAGTTTTTGTCTGTTATCCCCTTCAAGATGAAGGATTGGTTGCAACTTGTCGATGGCATCCTGTGACAGACCACGTTCAGCAAGCTCCTTATTGACATTTTCCAGTCCAATCTTATCCAGTTTATCAATAGCAACAGTGATATCAACCAGGCGATCGGCTTCTCCAATGAACTGTGCAATACCCGCAAGAATTTTCCGGTTGTTCAGCTTGACCATTATGTTTATACCCAACCTTGAGTAAACATTTTCTATAATCATCAACAACTCGGCTTCATTCAACAATGAATTAGACCCAATCACATCTACATCGCACTGATAAAATTCACGGTAACGGCCTTTCTGTGGTCGGTCCGCTCTCCAAACTGGCTGTATCTGGTAGCGTTTAAATGGAAAAACGATTTCATTTCGATGCTGAACGACGAATCTTGCAAAAGGAACGGTCAGATCGTAACGCAACCCTTTTTCAGAAATAGATGATTGAACCTTATTGGATTCACCAGCTTCCAGCGATTCTTTGTTGGCACCTTTCAGGAAATCACCTGAATTGAGAATTTTGAAAAGTAACTTATCACCTTCCTCACCATATTTTCCCATAAGGGTAGACAGGTTTTCCATTGCAGGAGTTTCGATTGGGAGGTAGCCGTAAAGTTTGAATACATCACGGATGGTATCGAATATATAATTGCGTTTCGCCATCTCAACTGGCGTAAAGTCTCTTGTTCCTTTTGGAATTGATGGTTTTTGGATAGCCATAATCTCGTTTAAATAATGAATAAAGAAGCTTTTATGATTTGGAATTCGCTCTTTTAACAAGTTCTCTTACATAGATTTCTGCTTCAGGAGTTCCCTCTTCCGGAGCCCATGGAGCACTTGTGCCTTCGGTCTTAGGGATAAAAGGGCCATTTTTAACTTCGAATGCCACAGAACCTGGCTCGAGAGAAACGACGGTATGATAAACTCTTGGTGGTATTTCTACACCATAATTTCCTTCTTCCTCACTCAGTACCAGATGATCAATGATTTCTCCTTCATCATCAAACTGGATGGCAAGCAACGTACCGCGAAGAACCACAAACAACTCTTCTCTGTCGGGATCGGCATGACGGTGAGGCCGGATGTAAGTATAGGGCTCCATCGCATTGAGCAGACGCTGAAGGTCAGCACCCAGATCTTCATGAAAATTATGATTCATCCGTTTGCGGGGTGATTCCAATGCCTTTTGAGTGACTTCGTCAAGTAATTCTGCAGTGATTTTTTTCATTTTTTAAGGTATTGTTTTTCGGTAAAATCAATAATTATGACATCTTTACACCTTTAATTTCTTATAACGAATCCGTTTGGGGATAGCATCACCCAGACGTTTCTTTTTGTTTTCCTCATAATCGCTGTAAGATCCTTCGAAGTAATAGATCTCTGAATTCCCTTCAAAGGCCAGAATATGTGTTGCGATACGGTCGAGAAACCACCTGTCGTGTGAGATAACCACAGCACATCCGGCAAAATTTTCAAGTCCTTCTTCCAGTGCACGGAGCGTATTGACATCAATATCATTAGTTGGCTCATCGAGTAACAAGACGTTTGCTTCACTCTTAAGCGTTAAAGCAAGATGCATACGGTTGCGTTCACCTCCCGAAAGCACTCCGGACAGCTTACCCTGATCCCCTCCGGTAAAATTAAAACGGGCCACATAAGCGCGGGAATTGATCAATCTTCCTCCAAGTAACATCTGCTCATTTCCTTCAGATATGACTTCCCAAACTGACTTGTTGGGATCAATTTCAGCATGTGCCTGATCTATATAGCCCACTTTCACAGTCTCCCCAACTAAAAACTCACCACTATCGGGATGTGCAAGCCCCATGATCAAACGAAAGAGTGTTGTCTTACCGGCCCCATTGGGTCCGATAACACCAACTATTCCCCCTGCAGGCAGCTTAAAGTTCAGGTTATCAAAAAGCAATTTATCATCATAGGCTTTTGAAACATTGACAGCTTCAATGACATTATTTCCTAGTCGTGGACCATTTGGAATATATATTTCGAGTTGATCTTCCTTCTGTTTTGCATCCTGGGTAAGCATTTTCTCATAAGAATTGAGTCGTGCTTTTCCCTTTGCCTGACGGGCCTTGGGGGACATGCGCACCCATTCAAGCTCACGTTCGAGTGTCTTTCTTCGTTTGCTTTCAGTCTTCTCTTCCATCTCAAGCCGTTTAGACTTTTGTTCGAGCCACGAAGTATAGTTACCTTTCCAGGGAATACCTTCTCCCCTGTCGAGTTCAAGAATCCATCCTGCAACATGATCAAGGAAATACCTATCATGGGTAACAGCGATTACTGTTCCTTTGTATTGTTGCAGATGTTGCTCCAGCCATTCAATTGACTCGGCGTCAAGATGGTTGGTTGGCTCATCGAGCAACAGGATATCCGGTTCCTGTAAAAGCAGACGGCATAAAGCAGTCCTGCGACGTTCACCACCCGAGAGATTTTCTACAGGTGTATCTCCATCGGGACAACGCAATGCATCCATTGCTCTTTCAAGTTTGGTGTCCAGATTCCACGCATCGTGCGTATCGAGTAGTTCTGTCAGTTCTCCCTGACGTGTGATGAGCTTATCCATCTCATCATCACTCATGGGTTCTGAAAACTTATTGTTTACTTCATCATATTCTTTTAAAAGTGAAACCACTTCCTGAACACCTTCCTGAACTATCTCCTTAACAGTTTTTGAATCATCAAGATGAGGCTCCTGCTCGAGATATCCCACAGAATAACCGGAAGAAAATACAACATCACCCAAAAATGATTTCTCTACGCCGGCGATAATTTTCAATAACGTTGACTTACCCGATCCATTCAAACCAATAATACCAATTTTGGCACCATAGAAAAATGAAAGGTAAATATCTTTAAGCACTTGTTTGCTTGGAGGGTACACTTTACTTACCCCTACCATTGAAAATATAATCTTCTTATCGTCTGCCATGTTTACTTTTTTTGCAAAAATACAAAAAACAGAGGTAACAGTTGAGTAATAATAGTCAGACGTCTTTAGATTTAATCGGGTTGTTCCATCAAACCCGCGAGTAATGCAGTTGCAGCCTCCCAATCATAGTGGGATTTGACAAAATGGAAGCCATTATCAGAGAGTTTTTTTGCTTTCAAAGGATGGCTTAACAAGTTAAGAATATGACGGGCATATTCGGCAGGATTTTCAGCAATCAGTACATCTATACCAGGTGTTGCAACCAATGCCTCGTTTGCCATAAAAGATGTGATACAAGGAAGATCCATGGCCATCGCTTCAAGCAATTTGTTCTGCAATCCGGTTCCTATCAACATTGGAGCAATAAAAATACGCGATGCCGAGTAGGCTGTCCGCATGTCTTTCAGCCATCCTGAAACGAGAATCCTGCTTTCAGAAAGCGATCTTACCTTCAAATGTGGAGTTGTACCAGCAATCAAAAGGTTAGCAGAAGGCCTTGTCTCCCACACAATCGGCAAGATTTTCCTGACCAGATATTCTACAGCCATAATATTCGGAGGATATGCCATATTGCCTGTAAACACCAGATCATAGCGTTTATCAATATCATTGTCGGGAATAAAATAAGAAAAATCAACACCGTTGGGCACAATCAATACTTTATCACGGCCATTGAATGGAAGCAAATCCCGATCAGGATGAGCAATTATTGTATGATGATCAAACTGATAAAAAATAGTCTCTTCAAATATCGACATTCTTTCTGCCTCCATGGCAAAGAAAGGACGTTTCCAGAAAGGCAGATCGGGCAACCTGCGTTGCAACCCAACTGAAAAGACATCCTGATAATCAATTGTCTTTGGAATATCAATTCCAATAGCATATTCAGCTGTCCTTGCCAGTTGACAATAAATATGATCGGGTTTGATTTCATCAATCAGATTTCTGATCTCGCGTTTAACACTGAAGCGATGGAAGTATCCGATTTGCAATGGTCTACCGGTAAAAAAAGCCCATAGCAGATTATACACCAATCCCATTGCACTGAGTTTGAAAACCCGAACACTTTTGCAGTATTTTTTAAGTTCGTATTCAGCATCCGGATCCAATTGTTCATCATTCAGTGTTATGAGATGAATTTCATGCTTCACAGACAGGCAACGCAACTGGTGGTAGGCTCTCAACTTGTCGCCTTTTTCGACAGGGAATGGAACGCGGGGGAGTATGACCAACAGCTTCATTAGTTCAAAGATTTAATTAGTTGTTGATAATATTTTTTTGTCAGGACACTTACCTTTTCCAATAAATGATTTTCGTGGATATATTGTCTGGCATTCTCACCTATTTGAGCTGTCATTGCAGGTTCTGTAAAACAACTGATAATGGCTTCCAGAAAGTCATCGGGGGTATTGGCTATCAGAATATTCTTTTTATGCTGACACCTGATACCCTCAGCACCAATAGAAGTAGTAATCACTGTTTTCCCAAGAGCCATTGCTTCGATTATTTTAACCCGTACGCCACTACCTGAGAACAAAGGAACGATCATTATTCCATTTTCAGACATAAATTGTGTTGCATCGGGTACTTCTCCTTTGATTTCCACACCGGTCATCACTATATTCAGCATCCAATGTGGCATTTCACGGCCGGCTAATACTAGTTTGACTTCAGGATATTTGACATGTATCAATGGCCAACACTCCTTTAAAAACCACCGAATGCCCTCCTGATTTGGTTTCCAGTTCATCGAACCGATATGAAACAATGAATTCGATTGCAACACATTCGAATGAGTAAACTCCTCAGTTGAAGAAATGGCAAACGGAATTGTTTGCATGAATTTTTTGAACCCCAATTTTCTGAAGTGTTCTTCATCAATGTTTGTGATGGATGCAATCCCGTCCAGTTCATTTAAAACCGTTAACTCATAGGATTTCAGTGTTTTTGCAAGATGGTGAAGGTACATCTTTTTCAACGGCAAGGTGGTTTCCTGAGCCAATCGAAACCAGATAAGGTGTTCAATATTGAGGGCCCTTAAGACCAGAAGGGCTGATGAATATTTTTTAATGAGATCTATATAGGGCGTCAAGAACAAAGATTCGAACTGAATAACATCAAAGGTCTCTGTTTTAAGGATATCAGTAAGGGCAGTTTCAATATCAACCGAAATAAATCGCTGGATATGATACGACTTATTTGTGAAAAGATTCAGAAAAGCATCAAGTGGCTTAACCGAAAGATCAATGTTTACAAAAGAAATCCGGGTCTGATGTTTGAATTCCCCGGGTATATCGTTTAATGCAACAGAATATTTATTTGTATTCAGAGCAAGAACTTTAACTGAAATTCCGGCCATAAGGAGCCCTTTTATCATGGCATGCATGGCAATGGGTCCTCCTTCTTTCGGAGGCCAGGGAGATTTATTACACAGCAACAATACATTCATAAGCAAACCGTTTTAGGATGCTTGTTCATTTTTATCGTCTTCTTTTGTAATCTTCGTCCAAAGCATAAATCGCTTTACCAGTTTAACGTAAGCATCTGCATCCAGCAATGGAGAATCTGTAGTTGCCTTATAAGTCAGGTATATGCCTATAGGCAATAAAACAATTGATGAAAGCCACATACCTACCATGGGAGTGAGTGCTCCGGCATTTGCAGACTTCTCTCCTGTCATAGATATCACATGGTAGAGCACGAAAAATAACACTGCCAAAATCAGTGGCAATCCCAATCCACCTTTCCTGATGATTGCTCCCATCGGGGCACCAATAAAGAAAAGAATTAAACAGGCAATACTGAGTGTGAATTTACGCCACCACTCCACTTCATGTCTCCGAATAAGCTTGTCCTGATCTTTAAGATTCGTATTCATATCTGCTAACTTGGTTTGAACCAGTCGGGCAGAACTCGCAGCCAATTCAACAATGCTGACCCATTGATCCTTTTTAAAATTCTTTCCAAATACCTTTTTATTTTTCAATACAGTATCAATGCGCAATCCCTTATTGGCTTTATCATCGTTGAACTGTTTAAAATCATAAAACGAATAAAGGATTTCGAATCTGACACTTTTGGTCGCCTGATCGTATATTGTAGTCAATGAATCTTTCGCATGCTGAAGTTGAGACAGGTTCAGCATCATATAGTTTTTCTTAAAAAGATCTTCATCGGTACGAACCATTTTAAATCCTGATAAGTCAAACCGGAGTTCTTCTTTTTCGAAACTGGTTTTTTGAAATGGCTTTTTGGTATAGGCTTCAGAATTATACGATGCATCATAATTATATCCATGGAAAAGAGTCAGAATCAGGAATTGCTGATCAGTAGTTTGTACCATTGTCCCGGAATCTGCAATCGTAAGCATGGTATTGCCTCCTCCTTTGGTATGATCATAGATCTGAATATCTTTTAACATGTTGGTAACAGGCGTTTTTTTAGCCACTCTCATCACATAACCATCAATGTCGCTATAATAGACACCTTCTTTGATATTTAACGCAAGCTTTTGTTGGCGGACATCATACAAAATTGATCTGAACTTCAGATTGGCATAAGGCAATACATTGTTTGAAAAGAAAAATGCAGCAATACTGATAACTATCGACAGAATGACAAGTGGCAACATTAAACGTCTGAGTGAGATTCCTGCAGCTTTAATGGCCACAAGCTCATAATTTTCACCCAGATTACCGAAAGTCATAAGGGAGGCCAGTAATATAGCAAGTGGCAAGGCCATTGGGACAAAAGTCCATGATGCATAGAAAAGCAGTTGCACAATGACGTCCCATGTTAGTCCTTTCCCAACAAGATCATCTACATATTTCCATAGGAATTGCATCAATAGAATAAACAAAGCGATGAAAAAGGTCATCACAAGTGGGCCGGAATACGCCTTTAAAACAAGTTTATATATTTTTTTCACCTTATCGTTCAAAAATCAATGCAAATATAATCCCAATTCCTGAACTCTGCCTTGTATTATAGATATTTCTGTAAATGATACCATTTGGAAGACTGGCAAAGCATGGAATAACTATTATCTTTGCAGCAGTATAAAAAAAACCAGCCCTATGCAGATTGTTGAAGTAAACGATAAGAAGAGTGCAAAACAGTTTTTAGATGTAGCCAGAACTATTTATAAAGGAGATCCCAATTTTGTTTGCCCGTTGGATGGAATGATTGAAGCTATTTTCGATCCTTCCAAAAATACTTTCTTTACTCACGGCGAATGTATCCGCTGGATATTAAAAGACGACGCCGGCAAACTGATCGGGCGGACAGCTGCATTTATCAATCGGAATAAAGCTTTTAATTACGATGTGCCGGTCGGTGGAATGGGTTTATTTGAATGTATCAATGACAAGACAGCCGCATATACCCTCTTTGACCAATGCAAAATCTGGCTAACCGCTAAAGGAATGGAAGCGATGGATGGCCCTATCAATTTTGGTGAGAATGAAAACTTCTGGGGACTATTGGTTGAAGGATTTACACCTGCAAGCTTTGGAATGAATTACCATCTCCCCTACTACAAAGATCTTTTTGAATCATATGGGTTTAAACAATTCTTTGAGCAGGTCACCAATAAGCTGGATCTCACCAAAACCTTTCCTGAACGCTTCTGGAAAATATCTGAACGGATCATGGCCAGACCGGGATACCGTTATGAAAATTTCCGTAAAGACAAAATGGAAATGTTTTTGCAGGATTTTAAAACTGCTTATGATAAAGCATGGGCCTTTCACGATAATTTCACTCCGATCAGTATAGACGATCTACGCGAACAGTTCAGACAGCTCAAACCCATCATGGATGAAGAGATGATCTGGTTTGTATATCATGATGATGAACCCATTGCCTTTGTGGTAATGGCTCCCGATGCCAATCAGATCTTATTATATCTGAATGGTCACATCACTTCTATCTGGGATAAACTGAAGTTCCTTTATTATCAAAAGACGAAAGGATTTACCCGGACAAGAGTTGTTGTGATGGGCATAGTACCTCTATACAGAAGACTGGGTCTTGAATCTGCAATATTCTGGCACATGGGTGAAGCGATGAAGAAAAAGCCGCATTATAAAGAACTTGAATTATCCTGGGTTGGTGATTTCAATCCACAGATGATGGCGTTGCACAAGGCAATAGGAAGCGAATTTCATAAACGACACATCACTTATCGTTATATGTTTGATCAGTCAAAACCGGTAATTCCATTAAATGCAATTCCAACAGTGGAAAAAACCACTTTACAATAACTATCGAACGAAAGTGATGTAGGGATGGCCCTTGTGGCCATCCACGGGCAATGAAGATCTTTTTATGTTTCCCATGGATGGCCACAAGGGCCATCCCTACATCACATTCATTCGCTATTTAGGGTATCACAAAAAATTACCCACAATGAAAAAACTGATTAACCAGTTTCATAGTCAGATCTTTGTCCTCTAATATCGTCTTACGCAAGTCCCTGTCATTAAAACAACGCAACTTGTGAGCAGTACCTTTGATTACACTCTCGGGGAAAACATCAAATTGTTTATAGATAGATGATTGTGCTTCCAAAAGATCTGCAGACTCACTGCATGAAGCCGGTAGATGCAAAAGCTGTCTGAGCTTTTCTTTGTTTGAATCGCAAAAAATATCTACATCCACATACGTCCTTTTTGCATATTCCAGGGCATCTTCCATTTCCATTCCATGGCGAGCAGCAACAGTCAATCCTGCCAACAACAGATAAATATCTGCCGATCCATCAGGACAGCGAAATTCAACAGTCTGTTTATCACTACCGTCCATTTCTATCACCGGTTCTTTGGGATTGGCATCATAAACCATCTGATTCTTTCCACTCCATCCAAGTGGTACCCTGACAAGCACAGAACGATTGCGATCTCCCCAACAAATATTGGTAGGTGCTTCCTGATGAGGGACGAGTCTGAAATAAGATGTCGGATTTGTGTTTCCAAATGCTGTAAGAGAAGGTGAAAGATCAAGATATCCGGCAATTGCTTTACGACCGGTATCACTCAATTTTCCATTCTCAACCATGGCATTCTTTCCATCCCTGACCAGGCGGGTATGAATATGTAAACCGCTACCGGCTTTACTGTCAACTATCTTGGGAGCAAAAGTGAGATTTACGCCATACTTCTGAGCCAAACATCGCAAAACCCATTTTCCGATTATCAATTGATCGGCTGCCTCCTCCAGATTAGTGTGTAGAAATTCTATCTCATTCTGTTCATACTCTAAACCATTCAATGTAAAATTGCCTACCTCTGAATGACCATACTTGATCAAACCACCCAAACGGGCAATAGTTAGCATTGCTTCTGTTCGTAGGTTCTCCCATTTAGCAAAAGGTGCAGATTCATGATATCCCTTTTGATTTCTGGCCTGAAACAATTCCTGACAGGGACTGATGATATAGTATTCCAGTTCACCCATCACCTCAAAGTTTAATCCTGTTCTGGCTTTGAGTGTCTGATGCGACTTACGCAAAATATATTCCGGAGAACTGGCCAATGGGTTTCCGTCCTTATCATAATAAGAACACAAAATATCCAGTGTTGGCACCTGACTAAAGGGATTTACAAAAGCTGTCCTGTAGCGTGGGATAATATAGAGATCGCTGGAACCCGCCTGTATAAAAGGGAAGAGGCTTGAACCATCAGCACGTTCACCCCTGGCGAGTATGGAATCCAGATAAGTTCTGTCGTTGATGACAAAGTTGAGGGTTTTCAATCGTCCATCATCAGCAACATAACGAAAATTAATCATTTCGATGTGATTGGCTTCGATAAAACGAATCAGATCACTACGGGTAAAATCGGAAGAGGGTTTATCAAGAAATTGAACCAATGGATTTGGGCTCAATGATACGTCTTTATGCATATTGATTTTATTAGTGTTTACAGACTTCAAAATTAGAACTTAAAAACAACTAAACGCAAAATAATTTCATAAATATTCAACTTGCAACAAACCATTTTCATAAAGACTTTTAAGAAAGATAGTGCCCTCATAATACCTATCTTTGCAGTTCAAATTATTTCACACTTTGCTGATGAATACACATGAAATACTATACTTTGCCGGATTTATCCTTTTTATTCTTTCAATATTAGCGATAGACCTTGGTTTCTTCAGCAAAGAAAGCCATATAGTTCCGTTTAAAGAAGCGCTTACCTGGACAGCTATTTGGGTTGCCCTTGCCCTGGTATTGTATTTTCTGATCATGTTCTTTGGAGACCGCATTCACGGCATTCAGAATTATGACCAGTTAAGAGCAATTATCGTTCATCATGGCCATCCGATCAAACTTACGAATGAAACTTTTGAACAGGCACTTGTAATTTACAGACATAACCTTTCTCTTGAATACATCACCGGCTATCTGATTGAGTATGCCTTATCAGTCGACAATGTATTCGTGATGATCATGATCTTTATCGCCTTTCAGGTTGACCAACGCTATTATAAACGTGTTTTGTTTTGGGGAATACTTGGAGCTATAATCCTTCGTTTCTTCTTCATCTTCCTGAGTTCAGCATTGATTCAGGAGTTTTCATGGTTCCTCTACGTTTTTGGAGTTTTATTGGTATTTACGGGAGTGAAAATGTTCCTCGAACGAAATAATGAAGACAAGATCGAGACGGCACATCATCCGGTAGTCAGGTTTGTTTCAAAGTTTTTCCCGGTATACCCTACTTATGTGGGCAAATATTTCATCGTAAGGAAGAACAGGAAATCAATGATTACCCCATTGTTTATCACACTGTTGGTGATTGAGTTTACAGATGTGGTTTTTGCTGTTGATTCTGTCCCGGCTATATTCTCTATCACGCAGGATCCTTATATCGTATTCTTTTCCAATATATTTGCAATACTGGGTCTGAGGTCACTCTTTTTTGTTGTGATGCATGTCGTCAATCTGTTCAGGTTCCTGAAAATCGGATTGTCAGTACTGCTTACATTTATCGGAGTTAAAATGCTCCTTCATACCTATCTGGAAGCATGGGGCTTTACTACTTCACACTCTCTCCTTGTAGTACTTGGCATATTGACAACCAGCATCCTCGCCTCCGTCCTCATCCCCGAAAAGAAACCCGAAATCTGACCCTTTTAATCCCGATGAAGTTTGATCTTTCTTAATCCCGAAGGGATGTAAGTATTATAGAAATCAAATGATTGTCAATGAACCCCGAGGGGGTGAAAGTATTGTAACACAATCCGTTACTCTTCAATAGTGCCATAGGCACGTCATGATTGTAACAAATCCGTCAACAAAAAACTAATACCAAAAAGTGCCGTAGGCATGAAATAATTTGTGGGTATGATTTACTATTCCTTCGAAAAATATATATTAAACAACTTCTGTGCAGCCTGATACGAGCTAATCCTGTGTCCCAACAAATCCGTTTCCGTTTGTGGAATTTCCCCCTTCACCCCCTTATGATCATAAAAATGATCCGTCAACATCTGTTCAATCGCATCATACATGATCAACTTCATCTGCCTTCTCCGGTTCAACTCAAAATATCCGTTATTAAAAACCAACTCCCGATAACGCTGTAGGATATCCCAAACCCGATCCATGCCATCCTTCAACCGTGCACTCATAGTCTCAACCTCAGGATTCCATCCCGAATCAGGAGGAGGAAAAAGATGCAACGCATTCTGATATTCAATCCTTGCAGTTTTCGCTTTTAACAGATTATCACCATCCGCTTTATTGATCACGATGGCATCTGCCATCTCCATGATCCCCCGCTTGATCCCCTGCAACTCATCACCCGCACCAGCCAACATCAACAACAAAAAGAAATCAACCATTGAATGCACAGCAGTTTCACTCTGACCAACACCAACGGTTTCTATGAAAATAATGTCGAATCCTGCCGCTTCACACAAGATAATAGATTCCCGTGTCTTACGAGCCACACCACCCAATGACCCTGCTGCAGGAGAAGGACGAATAAAAGCATTCATGTCTGTTGACAACTCTTCCATTCTTGTCTTATCACCAAGAATACTTCCATGACTACGAGATGAGCTGGGATCAATTGCAAGTACCGCCAGTTTATGACCTTTTCCTGTTAGATAAGTTCCAAAAGCCTCAATAAAAGTACTCTTTCCTACTCCCGGTACGCCTGTAATTCCAATCCTGAAAGAATTTCCGGAGTATGGCAAACAGCGTTCAATGATCTGTTGAGCCAGTAACTTGTGTGTATGAAGAGAACTCTCAATAAGCGTAATGGCCTGACTCAGAATCGTTCGATTCCCATTGAGTATACCATCCACATATTCATCCACACTCAAAAGTTCCTTCCTTTTGGTTTTGAAAAGCTTAACAGCATTTTCATCAACCTGAGATGGCTGTTCAACCCCATCATTCACTCTGAGGGCAGACTCAAATTTGTTATCACTGATTTCGTCGGACATATCATTCATCACTATTAAACAAAGATATGAACTTTTAACTGATGAATATATAGCCTGATGTAAAGGAATCATTTTGAATTAAATATTCAATAATTTCAAACCAACCACTTCAAAATGTTTAAAAAAACAGTTCGTTCTTTTTGCTTCTATCAAAAATTTATTACCTTTGCACCGTCCAATGAGACACCTCTCCGTAGCTCAGCTGGTAGAGCAAATGACTCTTAATCATTGGGCCATAGGTTCGAATCCTATCGGGGAGACTTCAAAATAAACCACTTACAGTTTATTCGGTAAGTGGTTTTTTATTTTACGCTAGGTTCACGCTAGGTTTTGATTATTTTTTAGATTTTGGGGGATCAATATTCAACATTGAATTGTTATATTATGGCATACATGATCAAAGTAGCTTCAATTTTAATATTAATGGGTTTTAATGTATTCTTTTACAAAGAATTTTGATACCATTCAAATAAGTACATTTTATTTAACGTTTTAAAAGACATTTTACCAATAAATTGTTTATATATTTGCTAACTATGCCAGCAAAGCCGACAAGCGCCTCTTGCTCTATGCCGAAATGAAACTACCCGGCGAAGCCTGGCTTGAATTTAAAATCATCAATAACCGTTTAGTTCAGATTGCAACCTTTCGGCCTTTGGGTCTGTGGGGCAGGATGTACTGGTATTCTGTAATGCCCTTTCATGGACTAATCTTCTGCAATATGCTGAAGAAGTTGGCAGAATAGCCCTTTAAAATGGTTCCTGGCCCCAATAATCCACAAACAACAAATTCAAAATATATCTCGAAAGAACCATTTTCGATACATGTTGAATTGAGACACTTGAACCAGACCGGCCTTATTTTGTTTAGTTTTTTTACCCATTAAAATACTATCGAATGAAAAAGATTAGCTTTCTACTCATGGCTTTGATCACATTTCAAATAATGATTGGATGCAAAACCATGAACAAAACAGAAAAAGGGGGCCTTATCGGCGCCGGAGCAGGTAAAGTATAGGGTGCCGGTATTGGTAAACTTGCCAAGAACACTGCGGTAGGTGCAATTATTGGAGCTGCTGTTGGAGGAACTGCCGGAGCATTGATTGGCCACTACAGGGACAAACAGGCTATGGATCTGAAGAAAGACCTCAAGAATGCATCAGTCGAGCGTATCGGCGAGGGAATAAAGATCACCTTCGACTCAGGGATTCTGTTTAATATCAATTCAAGCGATCTGAGTACACAAGCCATTTCCAATATTGAACAGCTTGCCGGTGTCCTGAATAAATACAAGGATACGAACATATTGATCGAAGGACATACCGACAATACCGGCCCTCATGATTTTAACATGGCATTATCAGACAGGCGTGCCGGAAGCGTAGCCTCCTATCTCCAAAACAGGAATGTAGCAAGTGACAGGATTGTAACAAAAGGTTATGGACCCGACTAGCCGCTTGTTGACAATTCCTTAGATGCAAACCGGTCTTTAAACCGCCGCGTAGAAGTTGCCATCTATGCTAATAATAAATTAAAAACAGCTGCCCAGAACGGACAGGTTCCCGGTGTAAACTAACCGCTAAACAGATTATCCTGTAATTTCAGATCTTAAAAAGTTTTTATATCTTCGTTAAATTAATGAAGTATTAAAACCGGAACTTAATATTAAAGGATAATCATGTTTAAATCTACAAAATTCCTGGCTGTAATATTGCTACTGATCATAAGTAATAACTTTAGTGTCAAATCACAAGACATTCACCAAAAACAACTTTTCGATGCAAACTGGAAATTCTTTTTAGGTGATCCCCCAACTGCAAGCGAAAACAATTTTGACGATAAAAGCTGGCGCAATCTTGATTTACCCCACGATTGGAGTATAGAAGGAGCAATAGAATTAAAAAATCCCATGAGAGCGGCGGGTGGTTATTTCCCTTCTGGCACAGGATGGTACCGGAAAACGTTCAAGGCTCCTACTGCCTGGCAGGGTAAATACATTTCAATCTATTTTGAAGGCGTTTACATGAACGCCAATGTATTTATTAATGGAAAGTCACTGGGGATCCATCCTTACGGATATACCTCTTTTTTCTATGATCTGACACCTTACCTGAATATCAATAAGGAAAACACCATTGCTGTCCGCGTTGATAATTCACAGCAGATTAACAGCCGTTGGTACAGTGGTTCCGGCATATACCGTCATGTATGGTTCAGAGTGACCGATCCTGTTCACCTGAATCAGTGGAACACCGTTATCACCACGCCTGAAATCACTCCTGGAAAAGCAACCGTTCAGATCAAAACTTTTGTAAAGAACGACACAAAACTACCTCAAAGCATTGTCCTTTCGACTCAGCTTACCGATAACAAATCCAAAAGCGTCGGAAAAAATGATATGAAGGTAGAAATACCGGCAAATGATGGAAAGGAAGTCACCCAGACCATTACGGTCAATAACCCCTCATTGTGGACTCCCGCAACTCCCGTAATGTATCAGGCCCAATTAAAAGTCATTCAGAATAACAAAACAATCGACCTCTTCAATAACGCCTTTGGGTTCCGTACCATCAAATTCAGTACTGACAAAGGGTTTCAGTTAAACGGGAAGACCGTGAAGATTAACGGCGGTTGCGTACATCACGACAATGGCTGTTTAGGCGCTGCAGCTTACGACAGAGCAGAAGCACGACGAGTGGAGCTGTTAAAAGAAGCCGGATTCAACCTGATACGCACCTCTCATAATCCTCCTTCTGAAGCTTTCCTTGATGCTTGTGACAGGCTGGGAATGATGGTGATCGACGAATCGTTTGATGGATGGAAAGCCAGTAAGAACCCCAACGACTATGGGCGATTCTTTGATGAATGGTGGCAACGCGATCTGGCATCTATGGTAATGCGTGATCGCAATCATCCTTCGATTATCTTGTGGAGTATAGGGAACGAAATTATCGAAAGAAAACAACCCGAAGCACTAAAAATCACCAATATGCTGGCAAACGAAGTCCGTAAAATGGATCCAACACGTCCCGTAACCTCAGCCATGACCACCTGGGACAAAGATTGGGAGATCTTCGATCCAATGTTTGCAGCACAGGATATTGCCGGATATAATTATCAGATCCATCGTGCCTCTTCTGATCATCAGAGAGTCCCAAACCGGGTTATTCTACAGACTGAATCTTATCCCCGAGATGCATTCGATAATTGGAATTTGGTTCAAAGCAACAACTACATTATTGGTGATGTTGTCTGGACCGCACTGGATTATTTTGGAGAATCAGGTATTGGACGTTATTACTACCCGGGAGAGTCCGGAGGCAACCCTTGGGACACTGATCTTTACCCATGGCATGGCTCATACTGTGGTGATATTGATATGACTGGATGGCGCAAACCAATTTCTCACTATCGTAATTTGCTGTGGAATAACACAGAAAAACTCTATATGGCCGTTCGCGAACCCAATCCGGATAATGGAAAAATCAAAGTAACCGGATGGGGAGTATGGCCGACATGGGGAAGCTGGACCTGGCCTGGTCAGGAAGGTAAAGACCTCCAGGTGGAAGTCTATTCTAAATATCCTTTGGTCCGACTCTACCTCAATAACAAACTCGTTGCCGAAAAACCAACAACCAAAGAACAGATGTTTAAAGCCGTCTTTACTTTACCCTATTCACCCGGTGTTTTAAAAGCCGTTGGGGTAGAAAACAATAAAGAATTGGAAAAGTCCATCTTAAAGACAGCCACTCAACCATCCAAAATAAAGCTAATTGCAGATCGCACAAAAATACTGGCCAATGGAGAGGACCTGTCATTTGTAAGGATTGAAGTAATCGATCAGGCCGGGAACAAACAACCAAATGCAGACAATCTGCTTACCTTTACGGTTAAAGGTCCCGGAGTAATTGCCGGTGTCGACAATGCCAATTTAAAGGACCTGGATCCCTATGTCGGCACTACACGTAAAGCATGGAAAGGTCGTGCGATGGTTGTCATCAAAAGCACCCATAGCGCAGGTGATATCCAACTTAAAGTAAGCTCACCTGGTCTGGCTGACGGGATCGTAACTATCAAAACAGCGATACATTAGTCTTCTAATTCAGATATAATAATCGGTGTATTTGCTGACTGGCAATGTTTAAACAGCGTTACATCTTTGAGTAAAAACAATTTACTCAAAGATGTAACAAAAAATACACCCGACATGAAACATTCAGAATTTCATAAGCTTTGTTCAACTTATTTTCTTCAGATCTCCATCTGGTTGTTAAATAATATCTTTATTCTCAAATCTATGCAAAAGCATATTGCATCTTTGGAAGAACAAATATGAAAACAAATATAAGTCGGTATAAACCAGTGATGTCAGATTTCGTACACTCTTAATCATTGGGCCATAGGTTCGAATCCTATCGGGGAGACACTCAATATTAACCACTTACAGTTTATTCTGCAAGTGGTTTTTTCTTTTACGCTAGGTTCACTCTAGGTTTTAGTATATTTATGGAGATTAGGATCCAACTTTGAATTATTTTTTGTTGTCATCCTAACAGCCAGTAAATCCACTCAACTAAAACTTCTTTTGATCTTTATTGGTTAAAGAAAATTCATTTGGGAGATCTTTAACTTGATATGATCTTCGCCTGTTCGATCATAAGTCAATGCGATCATTTTTTATATCTGGCAAAGTAAGCGCAAAGATCACGACACCGATTTGATATTATCTGATGGAAATGATGAAGAACCAATTTAGTCTGGATTATACATTCCTTAATTCACTGGCTATTTACACTGTTTATCATCATTTATGTGATAAAATTCAATATGTCATCCCAAAAGCTAACAAAAACATAAATATTATTAAATTTGTAGGTTTTAAAACCCTCTTCATGAAATTAACCGACCCCATATTGTCAAGGATATTCAAGCAGGGAATGTAAAAACTTTAAAGGAGGTTTTTATGAATTATTGTCCTTATCTTGAAAAATTTGCTGTAGGTTATGTCGTAAAAGGAATTATCATTACTTCTAACCACCTCAGAGACATTTGCCTTTGGCCTTTTTAAAATATTAAATGGAATATAGTAATGTGTAAAATTAATAAATTATTATTGGTAGTATTATCCTTGAGCTTTGTTTTAAACTGCAAAGCTCAGGAAATAAACCAAGGGAAACTACTTTTTGATAATGATTGGAAGTTTTTTCTAGGAGATTTAAATGGTGTTGAAAAACCATTGTTTAACGATAAAACTTGGCGTGACATTGATTTACCCCACGACTGGAGCATAGAAAAACTCCCTGATCAGGAGCCAGGACAAGTGGTTGGTCCATTTTCTAAAAAAAGCCCAGGAACTACTGCCACCGGCTATACATTGGGTGGTACAGCCTGGTATCGCAAAACTTTTACCTTGAATCCAAAGAAAAAATACAGCACATCGATTATAAACTTCGATGGCGTGTACATGAATTGCGATGTTTGGGTCAATGGCATACTGGTTGGTTCGCATCCATATGGTTATACAGCTTTTTATTTTGATATTACTAAGTTTCTAAAACCGTCCGGGCAACCCAATGTTATTGCAGTTAAAGTTAAAAACGAAGGTAAAAATTCCCGTTGGTACAGTGGTTCGGGCATTTACAGGCACGTTTGGTTAATTCAAAAACAATCGGTTCACATTGCGCATAATGGAGTTTCCATTACCACTGAAAACATTACATCAAATAATGCAACTGTAAAAGTTGTTTCTACCATTAATAAAATAAAAGAAAAAAGTTCATCAGTAAAACTATTGATTAAAATTCTCGATTCGGATGGTAAAACTTCACAAACAGCCGAAACACAAGTTAAAACGATTTCTTCAGGTAATGAAGAAATTGCCCAAAGCATTACTATTCCACAACCAAAATTATGGTCTGTCGAAGCGCCTAACCTTTACACCGCCGAAATACAGGTAATTGCTGATGGTATTGTATCTGATAAAGTTAGTACACCATTCGGCATCCGAACCATCCATTTTGATGCCAAAACAGGTTTTTTGTTAAATGGCAAAAAAGTACTCTTGAAAGGTGGATGTTTGCACCAGGATAATGGTTTTCTAGGTTCGGCAACTATCGACCGTGCAGAGGAACGGCGTGTACAACTGATGAAAGGCTACGGTTTCAATGCTATCCGTACCAGTCACAATCCCCCTTCTCAGCAATTCCTCGATGCTTGCGACCGCAACGGCGTTCTGGTACTCGAAGAAGCTTTTGATATGTGGGAACGGCCAAAAAATCAGCAGGATTATCATCTCTATTTTAAGGAATGGTGGCAGAAAGACCTTGAATCGATGGTGATGCGTGATCGAAATCATCCTTCTGTTATTTTCTGGAGTATTGGAAATGAGATTAACGAACGTGCTGATTCATTGGGTTATGCCATTACCAAGAGGTTAGCTGACGAAGTTCGCCGTCTCGACCCAACCCGCCCTGTAACCGAAGCAATATGCGATTTTTGGGATCATGGCGGACAGAATTGGTCAACTACAATTCCAGCATTTGCGAACCTGGATGTGGCGGCGTATAATTACCTCTGGAAAAAATATGAATCGGATCATGTTCAATTTCCCGAAAGAGTGATGATGGGCACCGAGTCATATGCTGGAGAAGCCAATTTAAATTGGAAACAGGTTGAGAAAAATCCGTGGGTGATTGGTGATTTTGTGTGGACAGCTATGGATTATTTAGGTGAAACCGGCTGTGGCAGCTCAATCTATGGAACAAGAGAGGGTCAGAGGGTAGGTTTAAAACCCTGGCCCTGGTATAATGCAAATTGTGGAGATATAGATATTTGCGGTTTTAAGAAATCACCATTAAATTACCTCGATGTAGTTTGGAAAAACAGTAATCTGGAAATGATGGTTCATGAACCAATCCCCGCAGGGATGAAAGAAACGTATAGTTATTGGGGTTGGCCTAACGAAATACAAAGTTGGAGCTGGGCTGGCAGCGAAGGTAAAACAATGGATGTAAGAGTGTTTTCCAATTATCAGGTAATCCGACTCGAACTAAATGGTAAAATCATCGATGAACAATCGATTACAGAAAAGTCCAACTTAATAGCCACATTCAAAGTTCCTTACGAACCCGGCGTTTTAAAAGCTATTGCTTTGAATAATGGAATTGAAGTTGCTTCCAAAGAACTGAAAACAACCGGTGCACCAGCTAAAATAAAACTATCCGCTGACAGGTCAACAATCAAAGCTAACCGGAATGATTTGTCGTATGTGAAGGTTGAAATAACCGATGCAGAAGGCAATTTAATTCCTAATGCTAACATTCCTGTAACATTTTCAGTCTCAGGAGTTGGTGAAATAGCAGGTTCAGGAAATGCTTGTCCTACCGATATGGAAAGTGTTAATAATAAGGTCTGTAAGACATATCACGGTCAGGCTCTAGCAATTCTCCGTCCTTTAAAAGATAAAAATATTGGAAAGATCACTCTAAGGGCTGAAGCAAATGGATTGGCAACCGGAGAGGTAAGCATAATTTTACAATAAGGCTTATTTCTATTTGGATTTTACCAATAACAAAAACGATTTGATTGATTTTGAAGTGATCTGCCCAAATTGTTTTGATACACTGGATTTGCCGATTAAATTGACCACCTTTCGCCATTTTTTATTGAGTGTATTAATTTCTTAATCATCAGCCATTTGAGATGGTCATTTTTCTCCGGCAGAAGAATTACAAATAGTGGTCTGAAATAAATAGAACAATGGAAATGAAGCCTGGAATTTTATTTAGGGTACTTTTTCTATCAATCATTTGCATCGTTGGCTCGACTTATGCAGCCAACGATGCATCTGTTAAACCTGAAGGTTACAGAGCTATTGTTTCCTATGATACTGGTTTTCTTGCTGCTGCCTCGGATGGGAGACTGGACTGGGTTTCAGAATCAGGAAAAATTTCAAAAACAGAGAATTTCTCCGGAGAATCGTTTCGATGCCTTCTTTCTAATAATCAAGATATTATTGCTGGGGGTAATAAAGGCTCTCTTTTGATATCAACCGATAAAGGGGCATTCAAAAAGATTAACAGCGGAACCGATAAAAACATTAATTCCCTGGCTTTATTCAGGGAAAAGATACTGGCAGCCACTGATGATGGTGAAATTCTTGTTGGCAGTGAAACAGGTCAGTTCAGAAAAATTAAACTTAATTTAAAGGGAAACATTGTTTCACTTTCTGCCGGCTCTGACCTGTGTTGGGGGGTAACGGATGAAGGTGAAATCATTCATTCCAAAGATGGAATAGTCTGGGATATTTTCGATTTCAATCAGGTTTATCTTGGATTTTACAAGCGTTGCCATTTTACACGAATTTTAGTAACCGATGAGCAAATTGCAGTCACCGGAAGACAAAATGATGGTTTTCCGGTGTTACTGTTCTCGGCCCAAGGAAATGTCTGGACTGACAGGCCCCTTAACTACACGGATGAAGATGGCCGGATGTCATCTTTAAGAGAAATACCGAATGATCTGATCTACGATAAATCAAAGGAGCAATATCTATTGATTTGCGACTTTGGTAAGATAATGACCATTCCTTCCTGTTCACATTGTAATAAGCTTATGGATGTATCTACCTATAGTCTTGAGGCTATTTCAGGAAATGATACTGTAATGATGATTGTTGGTGAAAATCGATTTATTAACGTAATAAAAATCAAATGAAAAAACGTATTACCGGATTATTAGTTTTGGTTTTGTGTGGTTTCGCCTTTACGGCTTTTAAACCAAGCCCGGAACCTACAAAAAAACCAATTTACTTGAACACGGCCTATTCTTTTAAAGAAAGAGCTGCCGATCTTGTTTCAAGAATGACCCTTGAGGAAAAACAAAGTCAGTTGGGCAACAACATGGCAGCTATTCCCCGACTGGGAATCAATGCTTATTTTGTGTGGGGTGAAGCGCTTCATGGTATCATGGTGATGAACAATACCTCGGGCAAAACGGCCACTTCATTTCCAAACAGTGTTGCAGTAGGTGCTACCTGGGATCCCGAATTGATTAAACGTGAAACTTCGGTCATCTCAGACGAAGCCAGAGGTTTCAATTACGACCTCATTTCAACCCTTACCTATTGGTCACCGGTTATTGAACCGGCCCGTGATCCACGTTGGGGAAGAACGGCAGAGACTTTTGGTGAAGACCCATTTCTTGTATCCCAGATTGGAAGAGGTTTTGTTCAGGGAATGATGGGAAACGATGCGACTTATCTGAAAGCCGTTCCTTGTGGAAAACATTTTTTTGCCAACAACACTGAGTTTAACCGTCATACCGGTAGCGCCGATATGGACGACAGAGATATGCGTGAATTTTATTTGCTCCCCTACAAAACGCTGATCCAAAAAGATAAACTTCCGGCAATTATGACCGCTTACAGCTCTGTAAACGGAGTTCCCATGTCGGCCAATAAATTCCTGGTTGATACGATTGCCAAGAAAACTTACGGGCTAGACGGATATGTGACAGGCGACTGCGATGCGGTTTCTGATATTAACGCAAACCATCATTATGCCAAAAACAATGCCGAGGCAGCCGCAATGGGCCTGAAAACAGGTGTTGACACTGATTGCGGTGGCATCTACCAATCTAATGCACTCACTGCACTTACCCAAGGTCTGATCGCCGAAGCTGACATGGACCGGGCTTTGGTAAATATCTATACCATTCGAATGAGACTGGGCGAATTTGATCCTCAGGGTAAAGTTCCTTATTCCGGAATTAAACCATCCATTATTAATGATCCGTCTCATAATGATCTGGCACTTGAAATAGCTACCAAAACTGCTGTTTTATTGAAAAATAACACGAATGCAAAAACAGGTCAAAAAGCTTTGCCTCTTAACTTGGGCGGAATTAAAAAAATTGCTGTATTAGGACCACAGGCCGATAAAGTTGAACTTGGAGATTATTCAGGACTCGTTGAAGCTAAGTTTAAAGTCACACCGCTTACCGCTATTAAGGATTACATTAAGCAAAAAGGATTTAATACCGAAGTTGTTTACAGTTCTGGTGGAAATACCGAAAAGAAAAATGACTTCTTCAACATTATTGGATTTACAATAGTAAACAAAGACAAAAAAACAAAAGACTTCGATGCAACTAAATTTGATGAATCTTCAAAGGGTTTAATTACCTCGGCACGTTTTGGCGCTGCTTCGATCAGAGGAATTAAAGATGGTGATTGGACAGCCTATAACAACATTGATGTTACCAATCTTGATTCAATAAGATTCAACATGAATGTAACCGTTAATGGTGGATCAATTGAAGTAAGAGTAGGTACCCCAACAGGTAATATTCTGGCCTCCAGGAAAATTGAATCAGTTCAGCAAGATGCTTCCAGAGGAGGATTCGGGAGAGGCGCTTTATCTATTCCAACCAAAATAAATACATTGGGGATCACCGGACCACAAACCATCGTGCTTGTTTATCGTGAACCTGAAACACCGGCAACCGATCCGACCATTCTTGCACAGGCAGCTTCAGCAGACGTAGCAGTTATTTTTGTTGGAACTGATCAGACTACCGGAAGAGAAGAATCAGACCGTTTTTCATTGGCATTACCGGGTAATCAGTACGAATTGATTAAATCTGTTGCTGCTGTGAATCCAAATACGATTGTTGTGATGCAAACCATGGGAATGGTTGAAGTGGAACAATTCAAAAACAATGTAAATGTACCGGGTATTCTTTGGACCGGATACAACGGACAAGCTCAGGGAACTGCAATTGCTAAAGTCTTATTTGGCGAAGTAAATCCTGGAGGGAAACTGAATGTCACATGGCATAAATCAGTCAAAGACCTGCCCGATTTTAATGATTACAATTTGAGAAGCACCGGAGGAAAACCGGGTAGAACATATTGGTATTTCAACAAGGATGTTTCCTACGAATTTGGTTACGGTATGTCATATACCAATTTCGAGTATTCCAATTTCACGATCAGCAAAAACAGTTTTACCCCCAATGATAATTTGACTGTTCAGGTTGATGTGAAAAATTCAGGCAGTGTCGACGGAGATGAAATTGTTCAGATATATGTAAAAACTCCCGACAGTCCTGCATCTCTCGAAAGACCAATCAAACGATTGAAAGGATTTAAAAGAGTGACGATTGCTGCCGGACAGACTAAAAGAGTATCTGTCGACATTGATTGCAGCGATCTTTGGTTCTGGGATATCAAAAACAAAAGGATAACTTTCGATCCGGGCAAGTATGTGTTTGAAATCGGAGCATCATCCAAAGATATTAAAGGTCAGGTGGAAGCTACTATGAATGGCAACTACAACCGGGTTTTGAGAACTGTTGTGGCAGAATGCGGAAAAGTGATGCTGAGACCCGGAAACACGGTTCAAACAAGTGTTACCGCTTCAATGTCAGACGACAGTTTTTATGACATTACCAAAACAAACATAGTGTACAAAAGCAACAATCCATTGGCTGCCAGCGTAGATGATAAAGGGTTGGTCACAGCCAATGCTATTGGAACTGCTTCGATATCTGCTTACGTTACCATTGATGGAGTTACTGTTTCAAATAGCTATCCCCTGAAAGTTATGCCTGATTTGAATCTTAAATCTTTGACAGTGAATGGGAAAAACAATTCAGGCTTCAATCCTGATGTCAAAGCTTACAACTATCTTCTGAATAACGGTTCAAAAGCTCCGGTTGTAAGTGCTGTGGCTTCAGGCAAGGATGTAACGGTTGGAATCGCCCAGGTCAATGCTGTTCCCGGAACAGCAGTTATTACTCTGACTGACAACGTAACGATAGAAAAGAACAATTACAATGTAAACTTCGGCACCAAATCGATCAGCGATGAATTTGAAAGCGGTACAATTGGAAAACATTGGCATTGGGAAAGAGAAAATTCAGCAAACTGGAGTCTTTCTAAAAAAGCCGGTTCATTGCTAATTACCAGTGGTAAAGGTGATATTGCCTCATCTGCCAATACGGCTGAAAACATTTTGCTTCAGGATGCCAATACCGATTGGACCATTGTGACTAAACTTGTCAGCTCAAGAATACCCATGAGATCGGAAAATGCCGGTATACTAACAAGTCAGGACGATGATAATTATGTAAAATTGGTTTACAGAGCAAGTAATGCCCGACGTGGTTTTGGCGCTACTGCGGGAACGGTTGAACCTTCAGGTTCGGTCGAACTGATAACAGAAAATGGCGCGACCCAGAAATCTTTGGCCATCTTCAGTCTGGATGGAAAATTGAAAGAGAAGAATACAGTCGTTCTGAAGCTGGAAAGAAAAGGAAATCTTTATACCGCTTCATGTTCAGCTGATGGAGTGAAATTCGAACAAGTTGGCATTGCCAATATTGTGCTAAAAGAATCCAAAGCCGGATTAATTGTTTGCGATGGTCCTCCGGCCAGACAAGGTAACGGCCAACGGAATGCTCAGCCAACCACTAATCAACCGGATGTACCTCTGGAAGTGGCTTTCGATTATTTCCATATCACAAGTAACGGACAGAAGTAAGCTTTCCGGATTATTGATACCGATGAATCTAAACCAGTTGTAAAGGTTGATGCATTTAGAGGTAAAGCATTGGACGTATTGACTTTGTCAATACGTCCAATTGTAATTAATTGAACTCGTTTAATATTTATAAAAATGAAAACTCAAACAAACTTTAAAAAATACACCAAAAGCTTACTGTTATCGGTACTTGTTTTAGGTTTATTTTTAATGAATTCAACAGTCTCGCGGGCACAAACTTATCCACCTTCAAGTGTGATTACGATGCCCTTCAGTAATGCTTATTATAAAGCAGGCTCTGATATAGAAATTCATGTTTATTCAACAGATATTGGAAAGTCGGCCAATAATGGAACTGTTACCCAGGTTGAAATTTACAACGGGAATACACTTCTTGGTAAAGTCACCAATCAAAAAAACTACACTTATACTTATGTTTGGAAAAAGGTTCCTGCCGGAACTTATACACTGAAGGCAAAAGCCACCAACGATAAGAAAGTATCCTTCACATCGGTCGGGGTCATTATAACAGTTGGAACTGCCGATGTGGTTTCAAAAGGGTTAAGTGCCGGTAAGGGTAAATATTTGGCCAATATCCGTTCAACGAATGATCCGATTAATTACGATACATATTGGAATGGCGTTTCAGCAGAAAATTCTTGCAAATGGGCTTTAGTGGAAGCCGAACGGGGAGTTTATACCTGGGAAGCTGCCGATAAAATCTATAATTATGCAAAGGACAGAAACATCATGTTTCGTTATCATGCCGGTGTTTGGGCAAGCCAATATCCCAAGTGGTTATTGACTCTTTCCACAGCTGAAGCAAAAGAAGCTGTTGAAAAACGTCTTAAACTCATTGGCGAACGTTTTCCTTTATCCGATCAAATTGACTTATTAAATGAGCAATTAGGCAACCATCAAAAGGACAATCAGAAATTCAGAGAACTCTTTGGAGGACCTGGTACAAAACCTGAAGACTATGCCTGGCAGATTTGGTTATTTGAACTGGGAAGAAAATATTTACCGAATACCAAACTAATTCTCAACGATTATGGTTTGGAAGGAGATCCAAAAGCGATTAAATCGCAATTGGAACTATTTAAAGTATTGCGCGACAGAGGACTGGTTGATGGTTTTGGAACTCAGGCCCATGCATTTAATGTTGACAGACCCACAGCAGATACGATCAAA
>Ga0209748_1000195_pt1 | contig 36600 bp, 53 predicted proteins | sample BarGraIncu00421A_FD_185490 | JGI IMG/M metagenome (GOLD analysis project Ga0209748, IMG submission 185490) | Arctic peat soil microbial communities from Barrow, Alaska - Barrow Graham LP Incubations 004-21A (SPAdes) (version 2) | ecosystem: Environmental > Terrestrial > Soil > Wetlands > Peat... | reverse complement strand
GCGGTGTGCAGAAGCACGAGGTTTGGCACGACCAAAAGCACACCTTTGGGACGAGATTTTTAACAATATGACCATTTCTAGCCCTGGAAAATGATAGTTTTAAACCCATTAAAAAGCAAGTAAAAATACTATTAAATTTATGACCATTTTTAAGCATGTAAAATGATAGTTTTAAACCCATTTAAAAGCAAGTAAAAATGCTATTAAATTTTGGGTGCTGCAGTTAACGAAAGTTTCGCGAGTCTTTCCAGTTTTCGCCGGCGTTTCTCCGCTGCCTTTTTTAGATAGTATTCCTTGGTCGCTGGCAGGTCCTCCTTTTCTCTATCATGCTCCTTATGTTGCCAAGGCGGCCGGGCGAAAGCTCCATCCATTCCTAGGGCCAGCGCTATCGCATAATAACCGAGAAACGCGTTGATCTTGCTCACGGCCCTTCACCTAACAAATTATAAAGGTCAGCAGCAGGCCGATCAGTACCGCCAGGGCGATGTAGCCACGGTGGTTCTTAATCCAGCCGATCCAATTGTTTACCATACAGTGAAATTATTAAAAACACAGCCAATATGGTTGCCCCAATCACATACCATTTGGTGTTTCAAATAAAACGACGTACTTAATAATCACGATTCCGATCTCATTATTAAGCGTCTGGATAAAACTGCCGTCCGCTTTGTATAATTTAAATTCATAAATATAATTCCTTGGGTTTATGTCCAGGTCGGCATGGGTCAGAGTCAAAACTCCGATGCCGGTTGCAGGGGTAGCAAATGCAACCAATTTATTAATACTTGCCGCAGCGTCGGCGATATTGTAATTCGCTTTTACGATAAATCTAACTAGATAATTTGTCATGTTAAAGGCTGCCCCCGCTACGCCCGTAATCGTTATTATTCTACTGTCGGTATTTCCACGGCACCATTCTAATATTTCAGCGGCCATTATGTTACCTCCATTTTGATAAGTTCAGAATCGGAAATTTGAAGCGAAATTATATCAGCAGCCGATACCGTTGCGGTCAATATATTCGCTGCCGAGATTTTCAATATTAATAGTTTAAAAATTTCGATCCACGGCACGCCAAACGCCTCCATGGAGGCGATGCCAGACGGAGAGAGTAGGGCTGAAAGCGATAGCGCGCCAAACGCCTCCATGGAGGCGATGCCAGACGGAGAGAGTAGGGCTGAAAGCGATAGCGCGCCAAACGCCTCCAGAGATGTAATACCGCCAACACCCAGAAAACCCATCCATATCCACGGCAAGCCAAAGACTTCCAGAGAGGCAATACCCGATAGGGAAAGCCACGCCGCGAGCGATAATAACCCGAACGCCTCTAAAGACGTAATCCCGCCGACGCTCGCAAACTCCCCACTCCACGTTGCCCCATGTATTGCCCCAGTTCTATTATTCCCCGACGTGTCAGCGATAGTTGAACCTTGCCCCTCGGTCATTAGATATTCTAATTGTAATCCCGTGGGGTCAACTGCCTGACCGTTGTAATCAGCAAGGATTTCCGCATCGCTTAACCCCCTGGTATAAATGCGCTGGGGGCCAAGATTGCCGTTAGCTATTTTGTTGCCAGTGGTACTATAAGCCCCCAAATACTTTACTCTGCTAGTTGATGGGAAAACCGGAGTTCCCGTCATATTGGAGGTTTGCAACCATGCTCCGTTGCGATAAAATTTAATTGTTTTCACGGTATAATCGCAGACGACGGCATAGCTAAGCCAGGCATTATCATAACCAGTGAAAAAACTGTCCATTGACGCATAGATATTCGGTGAACCGTTGGCATATAACCACTTCAAACTATTTTCATTAAAAAACCTGCTCAACACAATACATCCAACAGTCCCGGAAGCCGCACCCTCTCCTAATATAGTTTGAACAGCAGTCGCATTAAATCTCATCTTCACCGACCCTATCACAGTCAACACAGTCCCAGATAAAGCAAAACTGGGAGTAGTAACATAGGCGGTGCCAGGGAAATATAGCGATCTATTCATTAGAGTTTAAATATTTTGTTGACGCCGTTGTCCCAGGCGATATTGACAGTCATGCCCGCGCCGGGCGTAAACGGGAAGCCGGTTATCGTGTCGATGTAGGCGATCACTCTGGCAGTCGCATCCGCGCCGGTGTGTTGAAATATCACGACTGCGTTGCTGGCAACCGCGGCCGTGGCGACCAATGAGATATCGGCGGCATCGGCTACGCCATTTGTCACGGTTTTGGAGGCCAGCGCTGCCGAGCGCCCGTTGTCAACCGCGCCGAGATCACTTAGGAATTTATTAGCCGCGTTGTAGGTGTAGGCTGACTTTACCAGCATGGCTCGGTAATCGTTTGTACCCCAAATGTCCAGGAAACTTTCCCTTCCGGGATCAAATAATAAATTTGCCATTTTATTCTCCTAAAAAATTAAAACTAAAAGCACAACTAAAACTATAATCCCGATAATCGAAGCGTAAACCGTTTTGTGGTTATTATTCCACCAGCCATTGAGATTAAATGGCGGTTTAACGGCCGGCCCGTCCACTACCGACCCAGTCCCAGGCGGCACAACGATCACAGGTTCTACCCAAGCATCAGGCCATTGGCCGTCGTTCTCCAGCGGCCCGAGATATTTCTTGTATTCATCGGCGATCGCCGCGAAAACTCCAAGCTGCTCTTCCCGGCATTCATCCCATTTCCTGTCATCGGGCAAATGCTCGATGCAGACCATGGGCGGGTTCTCGATGCCTGTCCAAGGGAAAGTCAAAACATCGGTATTGCGCAGGGTGCACAGCGTCCGCACCGCGGCGCGCCACCAATCAGCTCCGGGCTTTGGCTTCCCCGCCATGCCGGCGCCATCACTGCTCAGTACCTTGCGAATTGGATTCAAGCCGACATACTTGAGCGCCGTATCAAACACGTCGACGCCTCCGCGCTTCTCGCCGCAGGCGTGATAGGTTCTATAAATGCTCGTATCCCAGCGATCTTCGGGATGCTGGACCAGCGGGTGCCATTTAAACAGCCCCCGTTCGCGGATGTACTTGGCGGTGCTTTTGAACAAGTCATTGCCGTCGCTGGGGACATCGGCGCAGATGCCATAACTGAACGGCCAGACTCTTTCCCGGTCAAAGACTTCCGACATGCGGTTGCAGAAATCAATGCTCTCGCCGCCCAGCTCGTTGCCGTAGCCGAAATCGAGCTTGAGCGGCTGCCCGGTCATAGGGTGTATCTTCTTCGCCAGCGCGAACCAGCGGAGCACGTAGGCCTCAAAATAGGGCCAATTCCGGGGATCGTATAGATCGTTCGTCCCGAGAGTGTTGTTCCGCCAAGGCGAACCCTTTATGTCACCTTTGTCATTTGTATATTGATAGGCCAGATCATTCCATGCCCTAATTCCAGGAGCGGTGTTCCCTTTTACCTGTGAAGGATAGTTCATGATCTGAACCAGCCGTTCGGCGAGCTCCCAATACTTCTCGTTCCATTGCGAAAGGATAAACAAGCCCGTGGCCGGGTCGACCGCGAAAGGGGTCAAATTGTGAGCGTTGTCGATCGGAATAATACCTGGGATCAACACATCGTTCTCGTCATAGGCCGGGTTGCCGTCCTTGTCGGCCCGATGCGCCCAGACGTTCCAGCCGAGCAAGCGGCCGAGGTTCACGCCCCGGTCGGCGAGATCATGATAGAAGTTCATGGTCCGCTCTTCGTTCAGGACCCAGGTCGTCCCGTCGTGGACGACGAACTTATCGCCCTGGTAGTGCAGGACGAACATCGAGCTGGCCGCTACTTGTAATTTATCCATGCAAAATCCTCCATGACTTCCAACAGGCATAGCCGAAAGCTATATTTAATGATGTGAGCCATAAATAAAATCCCGATTCGTTTACCAAGTAGAGAATTGCCAGAACTCCCAAAGTTGTAACTGCAACTTCAAAAATAGGATAGTCTATACAGATTCCCATAAGTGTAGGTAATTTTAATTTAATCGGCCATGTTATCTGCTGATATTTTTTTTCCACACCTTTTTTGTTCGCTAACACCCTGTATGTTAGTATGCAATCGGCAATCACAAGGGCGATGAAGACTATCTGTAAAATCAGGCTCATTGTTTCCCCCTATTGAAACGCTCTGAACGTGATACCGTCCAAAGAAAAATATACATTTGAACCAGTGTTCCGATTCCCAATATCATGCTTGCCTCCTAAACTTTTTTAGCATCTTTTACTAGCTTCTCTGGTTCGACAGGTTTCGGTTGTGCCTTTATCTGGCCGTCGATTTCATGCATTAATGGTTCGACATCTTGCCAAATCTGCGTGGCAGCAAGATAATTCCATATCTTGCTAATCGTCTCGTTTCTTATTTCCATTATGCCTCCTATGGGTTGTAAGGATCTCCGGAGGGTCCCCTTAGTCCCATTGGACCTTGTGGCCCTTCTGGACCAGTAGCTCCCGTTTCCCCTTGTGGACCAGTAGCTCCCGTTTCCCCAGTAGCTCCCGTTTCCCCTTGTGGACCTTGTGGCCCCGTATCTCCTATCGCTCCTGTTACTGACTGTCCTGCCGCTCCTGTCGGTCCTGCCGGTCCTGTCGCTCCTATCGCTCCTGTTACTGACTGTCCTGCCGCTCCTGTCAGTCCTGTCGGTCCTGCCGGTCCTGTCGCTCCTATCGCTCCTGTTACTGACTGTCCTGCCGCTCCTGTCGGTCCTGCCGGTCCTGCCGGTCCTGTCGCTCCTATCGCTCCTGTTACTGACTGTCCTGCCGGGCCTGCCGGTCCTGCTGGGCCTGTCTGGCCTGCCGGTCCTGTCAGTTCTGTTATCGATAGCCCGGCGGCCCCGTGATTATGCTTTTCAACTTTCGGTTGCTTTTTTATCATCACACGCCCCACAGGCGAATCATGCCGAGAGCAACGGTTTCCTTGAGGCAATCCGGGGCCACATCAATAATGAAATATTTGCCAGTGCCGCCTATTTGGTTGCGGTGGGTCGCGGTAATAATAGCGAACAATCCAAGCGATAATCGCTCGTATAAAAGCAAACTGGTGCTGCAGGCTACGGTATAGATTGGATGATCGACAAATTTAATTTGCCCGGTGACTGGATGCGATGCCCCGACCGTATATGAAAACATGACGTTTTCGTCGGGTTTTTCAACTAGCATGTCCTCGACAGCGTAATCCCCATCTATCGAATCGACTATCGCCAAATCTTGCCACTTTGATTGCGTGGGATTAAAATTAAAATTCATCTTTATACGGTTTGTAAAATCCTGCTTGGATGAAGTTTCCTTGAAGCTTTTAAAATGCCGCTCCAATAAAGTGGCGCTGGCGGTAACCGCTGTCCAGTCAATGTGTTTGATGTGGATCGTGCCGTCGCTGGCGATGCGCCACCAGGCGTCAAAATTATGCGCCCAGGTTTCTTGATACTCCTTGATTGTAGTTATATTATCGGGAGTGCGCCCGTTATGCTTCCATGAGTTCGCCGTGCAGTAATCGGCGAAGTCTGATGCTCCACCGTCCCCATCGTCCACGAGCGTGATCCCGGCCATGGTCAGAATAGAATTCAGCACGCCGACAGGGTTCTGCGAAGCGCTCGACTCAGTCTCATAAATACCATTGACGGTCATATATGGCGGAGCGTATTCCTGCAATCCCTCACGCGGCGGCTGGGGCGATATGGTCACCAATTCCCAGCCATTCGCATCGCGCGAATGCGCCCAAGTTCCGCCGCCACTGCCTTCTGCCGTTTCTACGCCTTCGCAAAATACACCCGTCACGTTACTACAACGAGCCGCCCCGCCGGGGTCACTCCAGGTGTGGACGTAGATGTAGCGGCAGTTTTCCCAATCAGCCCAGATATCGCCAATCACATTGACCAGATAGGCTGTCACCACGCCGGCTGGAGCACTCTGGACACCTTCGGGCATTGGCACAGCCTGGCCGATAGTTGACCCTGGAGCGTTCGGCCAATCGGCAGCATTGAAAGTCAGACTCCGGGGGGAAGGGATAGATGACATTTTAGATGTAAATTCCTGATCACAGTCAATCCTGAATAGATTCCCATCCCTGCGAAAATCCTTTATTGATGCCACGATTGTATCCGCAAGCGTCACGCCGTCCGGGGCATAGGCGTAGATGGTTACGGGTTTTCCGTAAATTTTGCGATACGTGTCATTCGCCATCATAGTCTTGAATTTTTCATCGCCATCGCCAATGGCCAGAGTGAACCCGCCGCGGGAAAATGAACGGTCCAGGCCGACCGTTAATTTGTTAGGTGTAATATTATTCAGTTTACGTTCCCATTGCCCTGAGGCATCGGCCGCATATTTATTGGCGATCAGGTGGTCTTTATCAACCAGGGCCAATTTAACTTTAATCAGTCGGCTCATTTATTTCGCGACTTCAATGAATTTCGCTATTACGTCCCATTTCCCTTTATCTTCCGCCTGGGGTTCGAGCGCTATATCCCCGAAATAAGCCTTACCGTTCGCTCCGTCGGGAGACAATATAACGTGGGCATTCTCCGCGGCCGCGTGGAATGCCAATAATTGGGTTTCCGCAACGGCGTTAGATGTCATGTCTTTGCGAAATCGTTTCCAACGGGGATATATGCGGCGAATTCCTCCTTCGCTCTCATCGACCACCTGGCCGAATTCTGGGTAAGTAGGTGCCAGCCAATTATAATTGCGGGCAAATGCCAGGGGCGGTGATCCAATTAAAAATATTTCTCCGATCTGCAGGGCAGTGGGAGCGATAAAATTAACCCTGATGCGCCAGTGGTCATGCGCCGCGGGCGTGGCCAATAGATGGTATGCCGGAGTTAAAGCAGCCGCGTTGATAACCAGGTCTTCGCTGACTGTATTATAATTTGTATCCATGCCGCCCTCGAATTTTGCAAGAGAAACGGCCGCAGCAGTGATATTGTGTCCAAGTAAAACTATTCCATAAACCATCGGCGGATTAGCACCATGGATCATCGTGATAGACAAATCTTCGCTGCTGACTGGAGTTTTCCAGAGTGTCTGCGGATCGCGGTCAACCGCAAAGGCGGCTTCAAATCCAGCTACTCCGGCGTCTCCACCCAATGCGTAAACCGGCACCGGCAGCGGGTTATCATATAAGTCGCGCAATAGTGGATCATAGAGCAGATTGGTAAAGATTAAAGTGCCTTTCCCTGTGATCCCGCCGCTGACCGGTATCCCGCCTAATCCCATATCATCTCTCCAAACTTTGCAGCTTGGACCGGATCAGCCGCTTATTACCGTCGATGCCGTCTATTATGATATCCAACACGTTTTCTGCGTCGATAACATTGTGAAGTTCGAAGGTGTAATAAGTATCACCACGCTGGTTTCCGCCGCTGGCTGCGCCCGATTGGTTCCCGGACGGTGCAGCGTCGCTCCCGGATCTGCGCGAATATTGCGACATCGGCGTTATATCCACCCGCTCAGGTTCGACACCATCCCCCGCCGTGAATCTTTTATTGCTCCCACCTGCAACCCAGCCATGCCAGCCGGAAGCGGCGTAAACATCCTGGCCGCCTTTGCCTGCATAATTCCACTCGTTTGGAATATTGCCCAATTCATCACTAAATCCAGAAGCCGCGTCTCTCGCCTTACCAAAAGCCCCTATCGCTGATTCGGCGAATGCTACCAGAGCCTTAGGGAGTGCCCCGCGAAACATCTCAACGAGACTTTCGAGCGCCTCAACCATTCTCGTTGTTTCGCTTTTCTGATTTTCGAAAACCGTGCCGCTGGCGATGCCTTCGTCGATCAATTTCTGCGTGGCGTCATCTATCGTGTAGCCGTATTGTTCATGCAGAAATTGTAGGCGCTGTAAATAGGGGGCCATTGTTTTCATGGCTTCAACATCGCTCATTCCACCAGCTTCCAGTTTTTGATAAGCGATATATCCTGCTGTAGCAAAATCAGCAAATTGTTCCTGTGTCAATCGCTGAGCATTTGACAATCCAACCATTGCTGCCGTTGCACCTTCTATACCATCAACAAGTCCTTGATTTTCAGCGACGTGCTTTTCGTAGGCAATCATGTCCTCAAAGACTTGGATATTCATATTGCCGAAAGCTTCCGTGGCGGCCATTGCGTTTCTCATTTGCTCCGCAGTCGCCAGTACGCCGTCGGGCAGGGTCATAGCCGCCTTCATGGCCTTATAGCCGGCCAGTCCAGCATTCAGGGAAGCATTGATGTAGTCTTGAACTTCCTTGACACGTATTCCCCTGGCCGCTAAATCTTCATACATGGCAATAAGTTCAGCAGAACCCTCAGTTCCAAGTTCTTTTGCCTGTCTCATGAGAGCCTCAAACGCATCGCCCATTTCTTTTGCGGTTTCAGCTTCAGTCAGCATTCCACGGTCTAAGTCTGACAGTATTCCCCTAACCCTGATTGCGTATTTATCAAAATTATCGGCCGTTAAATCGGTTGCATTTATAATGTCATCTAAAGCTTTTGACGTTGCTGCTTCGTATTCATCCCACCCCGGCTCTTGCCACACGCCCTTCTGAAATCCATGTAATTTTTGTAGTTCTTCGGCAAGTATCCTTATTTTCTCGGCCATGTCATCCGATACATCCATAAACTCATTCATGCCCTTGATGAAATCCCGTGCCTGGGCCTTATTGTATGCGTCAGCGGCTTTGGCCAGGGCCTGGATTCCTCCAATCACTGCTCCAAGAGCGCCAAGAAATCCACCGAATGTTGCCGTCTTGTTTTCCAAGGCGACCGCAAATTTAGCTGTAGCTTCATACGCTCCCATCATGCCGCTGATTACGCCGCCTAACCCTGGGATCAAATCGTCAAAAACATTCGCTAACGCCTGCAGCCCGGCTGCCAAGTCCTGCGCGTCCTGGTACCATTTCTCGGTCGCGGCGGAGGTATATATGATTTTCTTGCCAAACGCATCAGTTTTTGGCAACACCTTATCAATATCGATAAAATAATCTTTGAGTTCATTGTCAATATTCGACAGCGTTGTAGCCATATCAGTCCCTTGAAATGTTTCGATGGCGAACGTCACACCTTCCACTGCCTTTTTATTCTGGTTAAGTGAAAAGGTATTTTCATCTGTCGATATCGTGGACAGTTTAAATCCTGCTGAAACCTCAAAACCTGTTGTTTGTAATTGCTGCATGGTGACGTCTAAGATTTTGAGGGATTCTTTGTAAACATCGGCGGCTTTTTTCGCTTCATAATCAGCAATAGATTTCCGCAATATCGCATCTGCCGCCCCATTAGTGGAAATCGTTATTTTTTTATTCTCAAGATCAACGCCTTGCTGTACTTTAAAATATTCGTTAAAACCAGCAGCAGCCTTCGGATATTGGGCGATCAAATCATCAAGTGCTTCACCATAAATTTCTATCCCCTTCTGCGTAGCGGTAATATTCCCGTGATCTTCAAATAGCTTTTTCTGGGCCTCATCTAAAACGCCGGCCGCCGTTGCCGCAGCCTCAAATGCCGCCTTATTATCCAGAAATTGCCTCGTTGTGGTGTCTTTTATTTGGCGTTCATCGACCCTCCTCAATGTATCAAAAAATACAACCAGCATTTCTGTAGCGGGGATTAGTGCTTTGTAAACCAAGTTTTGAAGCTGTGCAACAAGCTCTCCCATCCTTTCTTTGTTATCGTTTATTGCATTTTGCGATTGAGCCATTTCCCCAGCTAACCCCCGAGTTTCCGCTGAAGCAAGTTTCAGCCCACCAGCTATAGCTTCCTGAACAATGGCAAATTTTTCGCCCTCATCTTTGGTATTTTTCAACACCGGAAGATATTGTTGTATTCCTCTATAATTCCCCTCGGTTGCCTGCAGAACCATCTGCATAGCGGATTCAAGGTTAATGCTAAAAGCTTTAGATAAACCGATTGCACTCAAAGTGGCATCGCGAATAGTGTCACCAGTGAAACCCATGCGCAAACCCAAACCCATAAGCGACTTAACCGCTTCGTCATCAACCGTAGTAGTTTTTTGAATCCCCTTTGCAAAATCATCAAAAATTTTTATATTTCTGTTGGTACCAATACCGACATTATTCAATGTTGCTTCAAATTGTCTTTGTATTTTGTCAGCTTCTAAAAATTCAACACCTGAACTCATAACTATTTCTTTTAATCCACTAAGAAATTTCGTCGCAATCTGGGTAGCCATCTGTCCAGCCATCACGCTCTGCCACATCCCAGACATCGAGGATCCGGCGAGCGCGGACTGGGTGGAGACTTCGCCCATGGATTTATTGACGATGTCCTTGAAATTTTTGATGACCAGGGAGCCCTTGTCATCAACGATAATTTCAAGTTTAACCGTGTCGCCCGTAGCGCCCATCCGTTACTCCTTTATGTAAGTCTCGTAAAAAAGCTTCTTCATCTTGATCAGTTCAAATTCCAGATCATCCGCGCCGAGACGTTCCAGAACAATAACCACCGCTCCCAGGTCGAGCGCGTAAGCCCCTTTGTACCCGACCCGGACCTGGTCCTGGACGATGCCCCAGATATCCCAAGTGGATTCATTCTCCGGCAGCAGTTCCGGATCCTCCGGCAGCTCCTCGGCATAGTGCGCGGTTTCAGGGTCATCTTGCAGTACCTTCCGCGCCTCCGGTGATACCTTGGCCGGGCTTAAATCCCACCGGAGGTACTCTATAAATTTTCGAGTTCCTTCTTTGCCTGCTCGGCGTAGATATCATCGAGGCTGGTGACTCCATGGGTCACGAAATTGGCGAAATCCATCCGGTAGTTGTCGAGAAGAAAACTGAAATTCTCCTCGTCGAATTCGATCAAATCGTCCAGTTTGATTCCCGGATCCAGTATGATCGGCCGGCAAATATCCAGGAGGTAGCGGTAGGTCATCCCCACCCAGCCCTTGACCGCTTCACGCAAGAACCCCTTGCCGAATTTTAGCCAGTCCGTTTCGGTCGTTTTCTGGTGCTTCTTGTTGAACGTGATCTCTTCGTTGGATTTGATCAGCTTCTGGCGCAGGGCCTGGGGCACGTCACCGATCAGCACCTTGAACTTCTCATCCCACTCAAAATATGCGGGTTGCAGGTTTGTTGCCGGTTTGGCTTTTATCATTTTTATCTCCTTTTTAAATTGCTTTTAAACGCCTTTAAACCTCAGTCAAAAAGGATCTGGCACGCATCGCCGAGAACCACCGTGTCGTACAAGTGGCCGAGGATGTCGAACTTCCGCTGGCCGTCTCCGGATTTGGAAGGCGGGTCGATCTGCATGTTGGGCGCGGAGATCATCATCCTGCTGCCGGCGGCCGTGCTGTAGGGACCGTTCGCTGCCGGGAGCTTGATCAGCTTGACCGTCTGGTTGTTCGCCTCGTGGCGGTACACGGATCCGTCCGAACGGACATAGCGGGATATTTTGCAGGTAGCAATAAAATCGCCTGCGGCGACAAAATTGCTGCCGTAGTCGGTGTCATCCTTTTCGTCATTGTTCGGGACCCAGCCGTTGTCGATATCCACCACCGCCTGGGAGATCAGCACGTCGGCATAAGCCCCATTGCCGCTCTTCTCCTGGTACTTGCCCCAGCGCCCGTGCATCAGCACGCCCGACGTGGTGATCGCCGGCGTCCAGCCTTTGACCACAGCTCCGGAGGCCTGCTCGGCCGCCAACCCGCCGGCGGCGATGGTGACTATGTTGGTGGCCACCACAACCGCGGTGATCTCATGACCCGCGGCGACGCCGCTGGTGCCGACGATGATCTTTTGGCCGACCTCATATTTTCTGGCGTCCAGGACGTGGATCGCCGTGGCGGCCGCGGTTTCGATCTGCGAGGTCGCGTCGGTGCCGGCGATCAGACTTTTGAGGAAATTGCCGGAGAAACTGCCTTCGACGATCGCGCTGTCGCTGTCGGCGGAGATGATGGGGAGCGATCCCTTGATCGCCACCAGGTCCGAGACCAACATGGTCGTGAAATCGTCCTTGACCAGGACGGTCACGTAAACCGGGGGAGCGTCGAAAACGTACGGGTCATAGGCGACGCTGGCGCTGCCGGTGATCGTCTCCCGGCCCATCAGGGACTTGAGGATTGCGGCCGGGACCGGGACCACGCCCAGGCTGCCGGAAGCCCTGATGTAGCAAGGAAAGGAAAAATCCCCGACCTTGTAAAGGCCGGCGATGCGGCCGAGCTCTCCCCGGGTGAGCACCTTCTCCTTGCTTTTGTAAAAGCTGCGGTCCTGGCTGAACTTCCCGTCGCCGGTGATCCGGATGGCGTCCGTTGCCGACGGCCAGGCCGGCACCCCTTTGCCGCCGCTCTGAATCTTTGCCCAAATTACTTGATCTTTTCCGATTGCGATCTCCATTATTTATTCCTCCCTTTTTTCGGAGAGCCTTCCTCATTCGAAGAAGGGTTCTCATCCGCATGGTTTTTTTTCACTTTAACTTCTTCCCAGTCCGGATCCTTGGTAGCGATCAGGCCGGCCGAGATTTCATCCGGCAGGGGATATTCCCTCCCGCCTTCCTTTGGTTCAAAAGCACCGACCCCCAAAATACTTGCCGGGACCGGTTTGATAAATTTCATTTTTGTCATGTTACCTCCGTGAATTCTCTTGAATATTCGATGTCTATTTGTTTAAAGGCGACAAAATCTTTAATGCCCTCGAAATTGAGCGCCTGTGTTTTCGATCCTCTGATGTAGGTCGGATAAAAATATGCGCCGCTGAAATCCTCCAGCTTTAACTCGGCCCAGGCGGCGTCTCGGATCTCGATCACGCCCTTATTGCGGCCGTCGCCGATGACCGAAGCTTCGGGCTTGGCGATGAGCTGGTAGAATCCGAGGCTGATTTTCAAGTGCTCGAACCCCGATCCTTTTTCCCTTCCCGCGGGTTCATCGCCGTTATCCAGGATGCCAATTTTGGGGAATCCGGGAGCGGTGGGAAAGACGAGTAAATCGGGGGTGATGAAAACGACTTTGATGTTAGCCAGCTTGGCTATGAGCAGAGCCTTGATGCTGGTCAGGAGTGTCGTCATTTGCCCACCACCGCCCAGCGGCGCAGTATCTCAGTCAACTGCACATGATCCTCGTCCTGGGCTATGACAAATTTCCTGGCCGGGACAAACACTTTAAGCCCGCGGCCGGCCTTGCCGCCAAAATTTTGCAGGTCGGCATATATCATGTTCGAGCCAACGAGCGCGTGTGCGGACGTGGCTTCCTTTTTTATCGAGTTTTTCAACAGGCCCCTGGTGATCAGTATTTGCTTGCCCTGCAGCTGCTTTTCAAATCCCTTGGTCACGGATTTGTTCTTTTTGAATCTTTGACCGCCATAGCCGGCACCGCCAAGCAGGGTTGCCTCGGCCAGGGGTTTCCACCTGGTGGGCCGGCCTTGCTCGTCGAAATTTTTTACGATCGAGGCAACCAGTATCTCGCCGCCGGCCTCGTAAAAAGGCTTCAGGTTGGCCATGCGGTTCTGGACGCCGGTCAGGTTGTCGAGGTTAACGGTAGCGGTGACTTTCATTTAATATCCATCGGGAGCGCGGAATATCCGGTCTTCAGGTGTTTTGCTGGTGAACGTGACGCTGTCGTTGTCAATGGTTACTTTGCCACCGGCATCGGTTCCCAGGTTGATCGTTCCCTTGGAGATCCCTTCGAGCTTTTTCATGCCCGTGTCGTATGCCTTGTTCCAGCTGTCGGGGATCCCTCCCCGGCGTTTATGAATCCGGTAAATGGCGATATCGACGTTGATCAACTTCAGGATCCCGGGGACATTGGCAAATGGCATTTTCTCGGAATGACGCACCCGTAAATAAGGATCCATCTCCGCTTTGCCATTATCGATTTCGGCCTGCACCACGACGGGGTCGTAGGTGCCGGTGCCGGCGTCGTCGGTGAGCTGGATCAGCAACTCTTCGGTAGCTGCCGAAACGACATCAGCGATCGTGCAATAATCCATTTTCTCCTCTGGTAAAAAACGAGGAGAGCCTTGCAGCTCTCCCCGCCTTACACTTCTTTCCTTTTTGCCTTAGGCCAGTTTGATACTAATGAAATCGCCGGCGGCAAAAGTACCGACGTTGATCGCCCAGCCACTGATGGCCTCGGGCATAACGCTACCCGTGAGAGCCGGCGCGGCCAGGAGGCCGGAGGCGGCAGTAATAACTCCGCCGTTGGCGGCCGAGCTGGTCATGCCGGTTGCGCCGGTGTCAATCGATAGTTTGGAGGCATCGACAACTGGGGCAGCCGCGGCCAAGGCCGGCGCGACCACGGCGCGTCCGGTAGAATCGGACTTTACCGGGATCTCATTCGCGCCTACGGTGATCGCTCCACCCACTTCCACTACGGCGATGCCGCTGATTCTTACCGGGCACTGCTCACCGAGCGCAGTGGCCAACTCGGACACTCCGGTCGCTTTGAGATCGGCGCCGCAGTAGTTGCCGTCCGCGCCGATGAAACGCCGGGCCACGAGTGCGGCCGCGGCGGTGATTGAAATAATAGGTCCATCGTTACAGGTTTTCACTTTTTACCTCCCTTGCTTTTTTCCTTGAGTTTGTCCTCGGAAACAGTTCCCTCGGTGTTGCCCTTTCCTTTGTCGCCTTCGCCGGCGGCTTGGGACTGGTCATCTTCACCCTGGGTGTCCTTTCCCCGAGATTCATCCTCACCTTTTTTCGCCTTCCACGGCGCCACTTTCTTTTCCCTCTGCAGCCGGGCGGCGGCTTTCGCCGCCAGCTCGATCGGGTCCCCGTTTTGGTAGAGTTCCTGGTCGTGATTGATGGGGCCGTCCACCACGACGAACTTCTTAGTTTCAGCCATGTTTATCACGCTCAGGCGAGAGCATCGCTGATCAGGTAGCCGGCGACCGCGCCCACCATCACGGGCTTGTGGATGTCGGTGTTGCGGACGTTTTCGACCTTTCCACCCACCGAGGGGTACACGTCGACCTGGGGAAAGCCCTTTAAGAACAGGTCGTAGCCATAAGACGGCTCGTACTTGCTGTCGCTGCTGAGCTCAACATAGGCCAGGACAATAAAATCACTCCACACCTTCGACCGGACACCGGCATCGCTCTTCTTGATGGCATCGCCTACGACGATGTTCGGGATCCCGAAGATCTCTTTCATCAGGTCGAGGGTCAGCACGCCTTTCATCGAATATTTGATGCGCTCCAGCAGAGTCGAGTGTTGCGCCAAGGAGTCAAAGACCGGGCCGGCCAATAACATGGTGTTGGGCTTCATGCCGCACGAGGTGGAGATAGCCGTCTTGGCGGTTTCGATGGTGGTGATCGGCGTCGAACTTAAGTGTGAAAACTGGCTCGTCCCGCTCAGGGTAACTTTGTTGGCCGCGGCATAGCTCGCGGCATTGCAGACGATGGCGGCGCACTGTATCTCGTGACGCAACGCCATGGCGGCCTGAACTTTTTTCAAGGCGACCTTCTGTTCATCGAATGCCGATTCTGCCTGCTCGCGTCGATCGACCGGGCGCGCCAGATCATGCTCATCAAGAATGACATCAATAGTCGTCATCTCTTCAACCGGCATGATGTTGGAGTTGGCGCGAAGAGCACGGAGCGTATTGTATTCCTTGAACTCCTCCTCACCGAAGACGGGGATCTTCCCGGCTTCCTTGTCGACGCCCACCCTGGGGAATAGGGCGCTTGCGACCATCAAGGCGTTCTTGTAGCCCCACGCCAACTGGGTCAAAACAGGATCTACGATCCTCAAATTAGACAATCTTCCCATGATTAGTTACCTCCTTTCATGACCCTGCGAACTGCGGTCTCGTAGGGAATTTTTTCTCTTTTCTGCAGAGCCCTGGCTTTTTTGTGCAGCTCAAGGCGCTCCTCGTCCACTTTTCCTTCGGCGAAATCTTTCGAGTCCTCGTCGCCTTCGCCGCCGGCGTCCCGGGCACCGACTTCCTTGGTCGGGATCTGGACGGGCATGCTTTCGACGAAGTCCATCAGTAAGGTCGCGGCGGATTTCTTCTCGGTCTCCGAAAAGTTGATCTCCTGTTTACCTTCCATCAGGTCGACCAGGATCTCGGTGATACCGCGTTTGAATTTCGGCAGAAGTTTGCCGGGCGCTAAGTGTTCGATGAAATTTTTGACTTCGCCTTTGACCTGCGCCTTTTTCAAGGTTTTGTTTTCAGTGAGCAGCGTGGTATTTTCGGTTTCCAGGCTGCGCACTTTTTCCGCGAAATCCGACGGTTTGTCGGCCCCGGGGATAACGGGGTTGTTGGTTATTTCCATTTTATCCTCCTTTACCCCTTTCTCCGGGGTGATAATTGGCTCATTAAAAGACTTGATCCCGCCGCCGACTGGAACGGAATCCAGCGGCGGAACTTCCTTGAGAAAATCAATGTCGTATTGCTGCAGCGTCTTGTCCGCCGTTTCCGCGCCGAACTTCTCAATGATCAAGTCGCGAAGTTTTTGCATGATAAAACCGAGGGTGCGGATCTTCCCCTGGACAAAACCGCCATCGGCGAAACTGAGTTCGTCCTCGGAGAACTCGATTGTAAAATCACCAGGCTCCTCGGCAAAGCAGCCTACGGGAACCGATAACAGTCCCTTGACCGCGGCCGGCATGGCGCCCAGGAAACCGACATGGCGAATGCTCCAGTCCGGCCGCAGGGATATGGATATTTTTTTGAAATATCGTTTGTTGACCGCGTCGGCGAATTCGGGGACGACGTCCTCGGCCATACCCTTCAGTTTGTTGCCGAATTTTTTAACCCGCTTGAGCCAGCCATAAGCCGGTGAATTCGTCTCGGGATGGCCAATACATAGGGCGGCATCGTCGTTCATCTCGCTGAATTTTTTTTCCATGAGTTCCAGGTGGGCATCGGTAATGTTATGCTTGACGCCTCTGGTATCCGCGTGTAGCCCGGTCTTGAATAGATCAAACCAATTTGACATGCGAAAACCTCCTATTTTGGCAAAATATCGAAAAACGGGGGTAGTGACTTGGACCGCTTTTGGTGAAAATCTTTAAACCACCCTTTAATGACCCTTTAAATGGCCTTTTTGCCCCAATTGTGTGCACTTTTTTGAAAAACCCCGAAATCCTTAATAGTAAATGGTTTCGGGAGCAGTTCCTAAATATCAGCCCCAAGGCGCGTTTTAATCCCTCCCCGGTCAGGGAAATGGGCGTGTTTGAAAACTGCGCGCCTTGGCGGGCCATTTGCGGCGTTTTTCGGGGGTCTGTTTTTAGCGTCTTTTTAACCATTATTTTCCCTTCATTTCTGCCATGATTTTGTCCCAACTTCCGAGTTTGCCGTCCAGGTAATTGGCGTATTCGTTTTTCACTTTCAGCAGCTCCTTGAGTTTGTCGGTATTCATTTGGGTTGGGTTGGTTTCGAGTTTCTTGTATTCCCCGTCGCCCCGGGTCGTTGCCGAACTATCGGCCAGGCGGCTGTAATCATCGTCGGAAGCGGCGGTGATCCGGCAGCGGCAGTTGTAATCCATCAGCAGCGCATAGAGGTAATCCCAGATCGCATCGTCGGCCGCCGCCACGAAGTCATGCCACTTGGCGTGTTCCGGCCGGGTGTGGCTATCGAGGACCGCTGAATAGCGGCGGTATGGGACGATGTCCTTTATCCGTTCCAGGGCCTCATAGTCTTGGGCGGCCATAGCCTGGTGGATGTTGGTATAAAAAGCGGTCTTCATGTTGGCAAAGAACGGATCGGCGCCGGTTGACGTCGTTAAGTCGCGGGCGAACTGCTCGTAGGGGATTCCCTTCGCCAACGCTTGGATCATCTTTTCGCGCATGGCGTTGATCATGTCGATATCTTCCAGCCCCGCTACGTAGAAGGCGGCGTTCTTGGCATCGCCTTCGAGCTGGTCATAAACTTTTTTCGTAACCGGGATCTTCGCCTTCAGCCAGGCGATCGCTTCTTTCGGTTTCAGTTTCCGGAAGGATGCTTCGAACGCCTTGTCGAACTTGATGCCCGGTTCGGCGAATTGCATTCCCTGCGCTTGCTGAACAACGGAGTACTCCCCCAGCCAGCGGCCGAGCTCGATCACTTCGCGCCAGGCGCTTTCTAGATTTTTCGGTTTGTATTTTTCCAGGGCTTTGGATGCCGCCACATAATCACCGGCCTTATCGACCAAGCCGATCAGCTGTTGCTCATCATGGGCAGCACGGAGATCCTTGGTCGTGCCGGCAAAAACTTCGTCGATCAATTTGCCATCGGCGATTACTATTTTGTCACTGCTCGAATCATCCCCAGGGGAATATGGTTTGTCAGCCCCCTCGGGGATCGTCGTGGGTTCAGCGAAATTTTGCGGCCGGGGCGGGGAATTGCCAGCGGCGATCTTTTCATTCTCGGTCGCGACTTCCTTGTAGTAGATCGATTTCCCCTTATACAGGACCAGGTCGTCCGGCTCGGGTTTCTTCAAACCCTGGGCTTCATATATATCGTCCACCAGGACGGCCAGCCCCATGTTTGAGAATATCTGGAAGGTTTCAGCTTCTTCTCTGGTCAGCTTCTTGTTTTTATAGAGGATTGTAAATTCCGGATTCTTTTCCAGAGTGAAGTTCCAGGAACAGAACCTGGGGAATACTATTTCATTAACCACCGAGACCGCGAATTCCGCGGCCGCCTCGATTCGCTCATCGGAAATATCCTTGGTGGTTTCGTTCGAACCCTTGCTGCCGAACTTCTGCTCACCCTCGTTGACCGCCGCGCCGAGGATCCGTTTTGAAATGGCGCGGTCCAGGAAGCCCTGGAAATTTTCAAAGGTCGTGAAGGCGCCGGATTCCAGGGCCGCCTTGAGCTCGACCTTCCATCCCTCCGGGATCACTATGGCGTAATCGCTCTGGATCGATTCCAGTGCTTCAAGGAATTCTTCTTGTTTTTCGGGTTTTGTTCCGCCCGGAAAAGTGCCGATGGCGACCGGCTGGTTGAACCTTTCCAGGGCATTGGCCCAGAACAGCATGCCGTTCTTCTTGAACCACCAGGGCCAGAAACAATCCGAGAGAATGCCATCGCCGAACAGGTTGTTATCCTCTTCCCGGTAAGTGGCGACGATGAACCCTTCCTGCGGAATTGCTCCACCATTCTGGTCCGTTTCGGTCTTCATCAGGAGTTCACCGTTCTCGTCGAACGAGAAGCGTTCCTGGCGGCGTTTTTTCAGCTTGGAGATCTCGGCCAGGTCTTTGCTTTCGCTCCAGAATTCGCTGACCGAAAATCCCATGGCTATGGCGTCCAGGATAAAGGTGATCAGGTTGTAATAATGCTTCTTGACCTGTCCATACATGAATTCGGCCGCGTCGATATCCTGCTGAGTTTCCCCTGAAGGCGTCACCGCGAACGGATAGCGGGTGACGGTCTGGGTGAGCCGCTCTAAGCAGGAGGCTATATGGCAGTCGCGCTTCATGTCCGCGAACAACTGGATACCTTTCTCTTTGCCTTCTTTAGTGTTGTTCAGAATGGGATCCGGATTGCGGAACGTTTTCGTATAGGTCTGATAACGTTTGTAATCCTTTAACGCGGAGGCGATTTCATTTGTGGGGATCACGCTTTTACCGTCGACGGAGGTGATCTTAACGTTGGGGCGCGGAGTTTTCTTGGCCATTATGCGTATCCTTCCTGCCGCGCTCTCAGGCCGATGCGCTGGTGGCGGCCGGTGTGATACTCAAACTCGGAGGCGCCGCGCTCGGCAGCATGCACCGCCATCTCCAGGCCGTCCGGGCCATCATCTTTTTCGTTGCTGCCCAGGGCGGTAAGTTGCTCGATAAGCAAGTCCTGGTCGCTATGGCCTTTTAAAAATCGGATGATGCCTCGTTCAAGCAACGATTCCAGACAACCGGCGATGCGCAGTATTTTATCCGTGCGATGCTCGACGGCTTTGATCGGAGGATAGAGCCCGGCTGCCAGACAAAGTGTGTCGAGATCATTTTTGACGTATAACTGATAGCCGTTGGTTTCATATTCCGAGACCGCCATATGGAATTCCTGATAGCGGTTTATGTAATCCTGATTCATTTCGCCGATCGAACAGCGGCGGATGAAGGCATGCATGACGTAGAGATACTTCGTCGCCATGTCCTTGGCTATGATGATTATGGCTTTGTAATCGTTTTTCTCAGCGGCCCGGGCGGATGGATCGATGCCGGCAAAATATACCAGGGGCCGGTTTGAAAGATCTTCGGGCTGGTAGTACTTGATCCATTCATTTTTGATGATTCCGTCATCGATCGGAGCGTTCATGCATTCGGCGGCGAAGACGGAGGGACCAAGAATCAGGCGGAGCTTACCGATCTCTTCCAGGGTGAAGTTCTCGGGCCAGAGCGGCTCGCCTTCTTCGGTGATGATGCCGTGCACGACCGCCCGCATCGAACGCACTTTGTAACGGCGGACAAATTCGGCCTCATTTTCCCGGATGTGTTTGATCAGCAGGGCGAGCACCGAAACGCGATGCAGGATCGTCCCGGTCATCACCATGGTGCCGTCGCGGTCGAGGCTGCCGTAAGCGGCCGAGAGCAGCCACTTCAGACCCTCCTTGACCAGCTTTTTATTTTTGACGTTGATGTCGTTTTCAAAGTCATCGACCGCGATAAAGTCGGGCCGGTATTGCCGGTGCTTGGTGCCGCGGATGCGCTGGCCGTGGCCCACGCCGCGGATGCGCGTATAGCGGCCGACGACGATGTCGGTGTCGGTCCAGTAGCCGGGGGTGATCAGGTCGCCGAAGTCTTGCCTCAGGCGCGGGTTCTCTTCGAACTCCAGTTTGATACACTTGACGAATTCGCCCGCCAGGTCCTCGGTGTCGGAAATGATGATCATGTAATGGCGCAACTGGTAACACGCCTGGTGGATATGGTAGGCGAATGAAAAGATCGATGATTTGCCGTGCTCGCGCGGCTCGGCGTCGGCCATCAGTGATTTACCCCGGGTCTCCGCCATCTCCAGCTGCTCGCGGTGATGCATGCCGAAAGGCTTGGTGAAATAATGCGGCAGATAATTTTTAAAGAACCAGAAATGATCGTTCAAGCCCTGTTCGCGGCGGCTCTTTTTGGCCGCCTCGGAGTCGTCGGCAAACGGCTTGGCCAAACCCTGCATTCTGAGCAGGATATCCTGGCTCTTGCGTTCGAACTCCTTCGGGGTCAGCTTGCGTCTCAGGGCCATGCTTATCCTTTCAGCTCCTCGATTTCCGCCTGAAGTTTGCGGTACTGTTCCAGGCACTTGATCAGTTCGTCGGATAAATTGCGCACCGCGGCCACATCGATCTTTTCCAGGTCGAAGGGATGCCTGAAAAAAATATGATTGAGCGATTCGCGATAGCTGCGCACCTTGGTTTGCAGGGCCGCCTTCTCCTGCTGCATCTGCACGATCAGTCCGAGCTTGTAGGTAGAGTCATAACCCATAGTTTGCCTCTTTTATCTGTTGGTAAAATGCAGCTAACAACAGGGAAACCCGTCCGGCAAAGTCTTCGTCCTTGACCGTCCGGCGAATGAACTGCGAAAACTCATCGGTGACCTTGATCACCATGGATGGCAGATCCTCGGCCGCGACAAGGGTCTTCTTGACCGACGACAGCTTAGAGATCATGTCGACCTCAGCGGGGGTCATCACGCCGCCGGAATCGCAGATTTTATTAACGGCTTTCTCCAAGAGGCCGTTGATCCGCTCGGCCATGGCCAAGGGATGGCGGTTGAACTGCTTGCGCTGTTGATCCCAGTCGCCTTCCTGCTTCCATTTCGACAGCGTGGTCACCGAGACATTAGTGATCCCGGAGATGGTGCCCAGATCACTGTTGCGCACATAGAGCGCGAGGCAGTCTGAGTAATAAGCCTGGCGCTTGCTCATTTGAATACAATCACCATGACCGCCGCCGCGATCGTTACTATTCCTGAGGCCACGACCGTTACCGCGGCATACATGACGCTTTTTTCTAATTTATGAATTCCCTTGAGACTGTCGATTTCAGTTTTACGCGCGGCGTCCAGGTAGACCTGAATCGCGGCATTTAAAGCGACTATCCCGGCCTGAATGGTCTTGTTACATTCTTCCTGCAGGCGCCAGCGCTCAGCCATCTCCTGCCGGTGAAAAGTGATGTTTTGCTCATTCATCGCATCTTTCTGGACCAGCACCTCACAACCGATACAATCTTGGGAGGCTGCGGGTTCGACCACTTTTCTTTTTTTTGACGCCATTTAAAACCTCTTGAAAGGGCTTTTAATAATGATGATCGGGATATGGATCGAGACGCCATAATCGACGACGACTTCACTTTGCCGGATATGCACCAGGACCGCCGGGCCGATAGTGAACCACGTCTTGCGGCCGCCTTCATCCAGGGCAAACTTCCGGGCCTTTTCGCAGGTGTCCAGTTTATCCTGGATTATCTTCAATGCGGCTTCGTGTTCGGTTTTTAATTTCGACCGCTCATCCGTGATTTCCTTTTCGCGCGTGTGGGCCGATATGATGAGGCAGTCCCGGCCGATGGTCATTTCAACCAGGGCGGTTTCGACCTTGCTTTTCTCAACCAGGATCTCTTCGCTCGAGGCATTGGCCTTGCGCAGCGCGTCGTTTGATTTCCAGCTCATGGCCGCGATCCTGTTGTTCGTATCGGTCGCCATTTTATCGATCTTGACCTGGTATACCGATGCGGTCGCGGCCTGGGCCGCTTCCAGCTTCTTGGTGTTCAGCATGCGCTTGTCTAATTCAGCCTGGCGGGTTGCCTGGACTTCCTGGTACAGCGCCTCGATGATTTTGTCGGAGTTGCCGCAACTTTGCAGTTTGCCCGCTAACCAGATGACGACCATGCCAGCTGCGACAACCGGCACAATGGTCTTCCAATTCACTTTCATTTATCTTTCTCCCGTGGTTCTATGGCAACCCACTTCGAATACAGCTGGCCGTCCTTTATTTTGAAATAAACCCTATGTGCTGAACCACAGTTGCAGCAGATATGAGTTTCGATTTTATTGTTAGGATACCAACGGCCGTTTATGACTCGGATAATCTTTCCTGGCCGGAGCTTGCTCATTTATTTATCCCGCGGTTGGATGAATGAAAACTTGGCTGCCAGGAGATCCCAGAGCACCGTGCTGCCCTTGTAGGCGCCGTTCAACATCAGGGTGAGGAAGAAGTATTGAACGATGCTCGCGAACGTGACCTGCTCGGGCCGGAAAGCGCCGATGGCAAAAAAAACGACCGTGCCGATCGCCCAGGATAGATAAACCTTGGCCGCCGTCGTCAATGGCAGCAACCGTTTTTTAAAATAATTTGTAATAAGAAATGTTGCTCCGAGATAGACGGTAATGGAAAGCAGATTCCAGGAAATACCGGCAAATCCGATCTGATCTACCATTGAATCCCCGGCTGCCAGCTGCGGTTGATCTTTTGAAAGATTTCAGTCGCCCGCGGCTCCTTGAAGTAGGTGTCGATATACTGTCGGATGACGGTGAACGGGATCATGAATCCCCAGCCGGCATGGCAAAAGGTGAATCGCTTGTTTGGCTTCTGGTAGCCGAGCCAACCGATGCGAATTTGTTTATCTATCTGGCTTAGTTTGCTGATGAAATCTACGGTATTTTTCTCATGAAACTCCTCCGGTATTTCCAGGTCGAGGGCGGCCGCGAAGCAATGCTCCGACACAGCGGCCGTGGATGAGCCTCCCCCAAACAATTTTTTTTGTTCCTGGAAAACGCGATACCAATCATAGACATCGATCGTGTCGAACATCTTCCTAAATCCGGCAGCGAACGCTTCTATCCGTTTCAGGATCGGTGGATACCAATCAGTGGTGAGAAATACCTCCGGCGGCGGGGCCACGCTCATTGTTGGATTGAAATATTTTTCCAGCGAATTTCCCATGATGGAAATAGAATAGTATTGGAATTGACCTAAACCAAGTCGTAATGGTCATCTTGGGCAAGATGGTTAAGATAGGGAAGGTGGCCGAAATATCAAAGACCGAGGCGTTTTACTCTGCTGAATAAGGGAGATTCCTCGATCGGTGGTAAATCGGATTTTGAAATAAAAAACTGCAAAACGTAACTAAGGGCTTCAGCTAGCGGAATGCGGATGTGACAGTGGCTTTCTTCCGGCCCCATCTTTATCTTGCCCAGCCGCCCTTGTTCCATATCGTTTGTAATTTTTCTTCTGCTGGTTCGCAGGATGAAAGCCAATTCCTTTATTTCCAGGTAGCCGTCGATCTCGCAGGCTTTTTTTATTTTTTCGAGATACTCGTCAAGGGTGCTCTGGATATCATTCATCAATTGTCCCTGCCCGCGGGAGCCAGGGGTTTCTCCGCTTTCGTGTCCTTCCAGCCGCGTTCGTGCATCGATTTTAGTATCTCGATCAGCTTGCGCGCCGAAAGGACGCTGAGCTGCGGATCGCCACCGGCTAATTTGATCAGGCGCTGCAGAATCTCCTGGGACATATTCATCTTGTCGGCATGGTATTCGATCGTCGCCAGCTGGCCCCGGGTCGGCAGCTCGATCAGCTTGCCGCCCTTGGTTACGACTACGTCCCTTTGCTCGACCTGGTGCTTCGGCAGCGGCTTGCGCAGCTCGATGCCGGTGCATTTGATCAGCTCGTCGACCACGTTCTTGATCTCGTCGGTCGTCAGCAGCTTCAGGCTGGTCTTTTTATAGAGCCGTTCGACGACCGACCGCCAGTTGTCCTCGCTGATGCCGGCCGTCCGGACGACATAGAAAAGCGTCTTGATCAACTTGTAGCGGGCGTCCGATGTCTTGTTGGTCGAACTGTTCATCCTCTATACCTCATCTTGTCGCTGCGGTAGTTTTTTACTGCGTAGCTGATCGCTTCCCAAAAATCTTTTAATACAAACATTTCAAACGAATCACCAGGGACAACCGCAGTTAAAAAATTATCCATGTGCTTATATTTGTCATAAAGTTCTTCGACGTATTTGAAATTATTTTCCAGTTGTGCGCCACTCATATCACTATCACCACGCCCTTGGCAGTTCTTCGCCGCTGTCTTTCCAGCCTTCGATCGTGAATCTCTCGGCGGGCCAGTTTTCCATAACATTCACCATCCATAACAAGACACGGGCACGGTAGGCGAAGGCTTGCTTATTATTAAGATTACGTGCTTCTTGATATGATTCAAATTCAATACAACCGAATCGGCTATCTGCTGCGGCCATCGGACACGGTCTGCACTTTGAACCCCAAATTCTATACTCTCCTACAATTTTACAGATCGAGCAATGGCTATGACCGAAGTATATTGGCTTTTCGAAATGGAAAATGCGCCACAGTATCGGGTGCGTATATTTCCACGCAGCCTTGCGGAATGCTTTTAGAAACTTTTTTTTCATGTTTTATCTCCGTTTTTGTCGTAACCTTCAACCAGGTGTATCCGTCGTGGACGAGGGTCAAGGACTGGACGCCACTCATCGTGCCCCCACGGATCCTGGAATATCCTGCTGCCGACTTGCAGCCTTAAGTAATAGCGATATTCAGCGATCACATGCGCTTTGAAGAATGCCAGGGAATAGATCGCCCGGCCGGTGCCCTTTTGGTTTTCCAGACACTTATCCATACTCATCAAAATAATGTGCAGCGGAATGTTCTTGAAGAACCATTCCTCGATGATTTTATATTCACGTGTCGACAGTTTTTTCTTATCCATGATCAACAGCGCCTTCGCGCGCGCCTGATCCTGATATTGGCGATATTGCTTTTCCTGGTAATGGACAAATTCCATTTGCCGCTTCATGAGCATGATAAACGGCCGTTTAAAAATGGCCTGGCTGAGCTTGGTTGAAAGTTCTTTTTCCATTATAGATTTCTGCAATGATCTGCTATTAGCTGGCCCAAAAAAGAGACGCTTATACCCCATTTGGCAGCCAGTTCTTTAAAAGTTAAACCGGTTTCAAATCCATTGTTTCCTGTTTTTACTCTCATCCGAGGATTTATCGGTTGAGAGTGCAATTCGAAGCAGAGTATTTCGTCAAAGCCACCCTTATATTCAAATGGGCAATTGCTATAAGATTGCTCTATTTGAGTTCTGAACTGGTTTATTTTTTGATTCATCATTTTAAATTAAAGAAGGGGCGCCCGGGAGAGAGAGATCCCGGACGCCCCTATGAATCAGGAGGGGGACACTATGCAAGCTTGTAAGTGATTTTTGTCTCTTCATCGTCAATAATTCCAAGCTTCTCCTGGAGTTTGGAGTTTTCTTCCATCTTGACCTTGAGCACCGATTTGATCGCCCTTTCCTCGGTCTTGATGCAATCCACTCACGTCTCCGCCATTGGTATACACCAACGGCTCAGGGAATTCAAGTTCGAAGCTCCAGGGGTCAGGTCTCCAGGCGCGAATTGACGAAGATGTTCATGGTCTGCTGCACCTGGTGGATCTTGGAATCGAGGTCCGCCGTCGCCTCCTGCAGGGCTCCCTGCAGCTTCTGGATCTGGGCCTTCAGCTTGGTGGATATCCGGTCGCGTTCGTTGTTCAGCGCGGCATATTCACCCAACTTTTCGTCGAGCTCGCGCCAGCTGTTCAGCGCCGGTTTGAGCAGTTCTTCTTTATTCATAAAACCTCCTTTTTCTTGACGGGATTTTAAATCTTGGAAATGTGATTGTGATTTTTTTTACGTTAGGGTCTTTTGCTTTTGTTTCGACGGAATTAAGCATATCCCGTAATTTATCAAACTGTTCTTTCGTTCTTGTACCGTCGACATATTCAGTGTTCATTTAATACCTCCATCGCCGGCTTGAGCAGTTCTTCAAGTTGATTCATAAAACCTCCTTATTAAATTCCTGCATGGTTCGCTTGATGTAATGGCGGGTCTCCCCGGGGATATGATCCTGCCAGCTGTCACGGTGCCGGTTGTATAGGCGCTTGGTCCGGTAGTAGCCGCAATTATAGCTGGCCAAGGATAGCTTCCAGCGCAGTTCCGGATTTTTAATCTGTTGCCAGCGCTTCCAGAGATCGCTCATGACCCGGATCCCGGCGTCCAGCCCCAGCACCGGATGGTGGAGTTCCCATTCCTGAATCCCGTACTCGGCCGCGGTGGCCGGCATCACCTGCATCGATCCAACACACCCCGTGTCCGACACCGCCCCATAGTCGCCGCCCGATTCTGCCATCATCTGGGCGAAGATGTGTCGCATTGTCAGTGTCAGTTCCTCTTTCTCCAGGACCTCAATTTTGCGCAGACTGGTTTTATTTTCTACCTCAAGGCGCGCGATTGCCTTTTGCGTCCGGACACTTTCGTGGTGCAGCGCGATGATCAGCAGGCATAAAAGGATAACGGCCAGTAGGAAGACGATAAACCAGGTGTGGTACTTCCTCGGCTGCCGGCCGTGATCAACGATGACACTTTCGATCCTGAGCATTTTTTTCTTTTTGATCTCCAGCGCCTTGTCCTGTTCATCCCATTCTTTTTTCAACCCTTCAAGCCAGCCGGCGAAGTTACCGCTGTCGATCAGCCGACGCATTGCTGAAACCTTAATCGGCGGCGTCGAAAAACCTTTGACCTCGTTCACTGCACACCGTCCCATAGAACCTGGGCCGCAGCCTGCAGGTGCGAAACCTGAAGCGTCTCCAGCTTCTGCTGGGCGATCACCTTGGCTGTATTCAGGCAGGTCATCATGGTGCGGTAATAGCCGCGGCGCTGGGCGATGCCGAAAAGATAATCGGTGAGCTCTAGGCGGTCGCTGACCCCGGACGACCCCATTAGCAGCGAGACATCGGCTTTGCGGATCTGGGCTTTAAGTTTCCGCTTGATCCCGACCCGCGAAAACACCTGGTCATAGACAATGTTCTTGCGGCCGGTCATGCGGTCGATGATATCGTCGGTTCCGGCAAAGACGATCGGCGTTCCCAGCCGGTCGTAGATATAGCGGATCATTTCAAAGTGTTTGAGGTTCAAGTGCTGCGCTTCGTCAAACACCAGGATGATCTCCGATCCCTTGAGCGCCGCCAGGATCGCCCTGAGTATTTTGCCGCAGGTCCCGCGCGCGATCAGGCTGAGCTCGTCGCAGATGTCGTCGAGCACGTCGCGCTGGCTCATGCCGGCCCGGCAGCTGATGATCTTCACCCAGGAATTCTCGCCGGCGTAATGGCGCAGGCTGACCGTCTTGCCCAGGCCCGCCGGCGCGTGGATGACGCCGATTTGGCGGTGCACGTGGCAGAAGGTGATCACTTCCAGGGCGGCCGCCGCCTGCGAGGTGCAGACGAACGAGCCTTTCAAGCTCGCGTACTGCCCGCGCTCTTTGTCGCGGTCTAAAAACTCCCCGACCCTGGCCCGGAGTTTTTCTACATTCCCCAGGTACTTGTCGGCCAAAAACTGCGAGATCACCGTGCTCGATGCGCCGACCGCCTTGGCGACATCAGCCTGGCTGACGTCCGGGTTTTTCTCCATGTAGATTTTCAGGTCGTCAACCGTGGTTTGGATTTCCGTCTTTTTATCGTTCATGTTTCCCTCCTGTACGATCTCAAAAAGTCGTCAACGTCTCTCTCGATTTTCTGCTTGTCGCTTTCGCCGAAACTCGCCTGGACCGTGGCATACTGCCGCCCGAATTCAGCCGCGTCGACCGCTATCCTTTTTCTCTCTTCCTCGTTCTTCTGTTCCTCTTCCAAAATGAACCGGAACGGCGTGTCGACGCGCCGTTCAGGCACCGTGGGGAGCTTCTTCCCGCTGTCGATGATCGAGTTCAGAAACAGCTTTTCCGTTTCGTCCGGCGGCAGCGATTTGGCTATTTCGCGGTAGGGCATCGTCGATTCCAGGACCGCCTTTTTCAGCCGCATATGTTTTTTGTATTCGTCTGCGGCCATGTTCCAGGAACCGGGGTTGCGCTTGTCGGCCATGCCGATGAACACTCCCTTCTCGTCCATCACGAAGATCTTGCTCAGATCGTTGTCGTTGTAGCGCACAAAAATATATTCACCGAGATATTCGCAGGCCAACTTTTCGCTCCAATAGTAATCATTAAAAAGGTAAATGCCGTTGCGGCCGACCTTCAACCGGCGCGGATGTTCCGAGCACAGCCAGAGCATCTCTTCGTCGCTGATCATCCGCTTTTCGATGCGCGTTTCGGCGAAGACCTGGTTGGGTGTCCGCATGTCCAGTCCTTGGTGCTGGCGGTTCTCGCTGTATTCGATCTCGATCCATTTTTCCATCGCCAGTTTGAACTCGTCGAACGGCATGACGTCGCCGCTGCGCCACTGTTTGGCCAAGATCTCCGGCTTTTCCATCGTGTTCTTGCCGCGGTAACCGCGGAACCAGATCGAGCATTCCGTCCTCAGGGTGCGGAAGAAGCGTTCGATCGTCTTGGTCTTGGCGTTGTAGGGTATCGCCCAGTGCACCTTGATCCCCAGCTGCCCGTATATGCCGTTAATTAAACTGGGCTTTAAATCGTTTTTAAACTCTGTTTTTTCGAGCTTGAAACGGCCTTGTTCGCCGCGGAATATCTTGGCGCGGTAGTCCTTGCCGTTGTCGATATGCACTTCCTTCGGCACGCCATACTCCATCAACGTTTTCATGAACGCGATGCGGATGCCGTCCGAGTTCGGAGTCGTCGAAAGGATCCAGCCCAGGGGCTTGCTCGCGCGCACGTCGAACCAGATGGTCAGCCAGGGGAAAAATACGTGGCCTTCTTTGTCGATCACCGCCACGTCCACCTGGTGGTGATCGCTCTCAATGATCTCCATGGCCGCCAAGCCCTCCAGGCTGCGCAGGGTCGCCGGTATAGCTCTGTCGTCACATGCCTTGCGGCCTTCGCGCAGCAATATTCGCGTCGGCAGCGGGATCGCCTGCAGGAAGCGTTTGACGGTATCGTAGGATGGCATTTGCCAGCCCTTTAAAATCGCCTCACCATTGACCAGCCTGAACACCGCCGCGATCGACGGCCTGGATGGCTTGAGGAAGAGCTGCTGGGCCCTGAGTTTCGCTTCCGCCTGAAACTCTTCGTCGTCGAAGGCTGTTTTTCCATTGCTCCAGTTCGGGACCAGGCCGAGTATGCCGTGCTCCTGGAAGTCGCGCTGCCAGCGGTAGAGGGATGTTCGGCTGAACGGCTGCGTTCGTCCCCTTGTGGGGCTGAGTTGCTCCTGCAGGTTTAGTTGCAGGAAGATATCCGCCGCAGCCGCCTGGCTTTGCTTCAATTCTTTTGCAGCTTTTTTCCATTGCTCCAGTATCTCCAGGCGCCGGAAGGCTTCCGCTTTCTGCTTTTCGTTGCAGCCGCTCAGCGCGTCCGGGGTTGCGGTTGTTTTTTTCTTTGTATGCGCCGGCGCGGCCGCGACCGGCAGCGATGAAAAGGCGATCAAGTATCCGGTTTGACCGTTCGGGCGCTTATTTTTTTTTAGTAAATATTTTCCTTTGATGATATTTCTCTGGACCGTCCGGAGGGGGATGCTTTGTATTGTCGCCACATCGTTGGTCGTCAACCACTTCTCTTTCATGATTGGCGGGTAAGCACCAGGTTGGAATCGATCAGTTGAGCCACGACGCCAAGTATCTGGCGCTTTTGGTCTGTAGTTCGCCTAATTTCCACATCCACAATCATTCGATAGATTCTCCCGACCAGTTCAAGAATTTCTTCACAGCTATTTCTCTCGGGTTTTTCAATCGACGGAATAACGTCGATTGAAAAACTCTTAGGGTATTCTTGGCCCATGAAATCTTTATGGTTTATAGCGTTCTTGTCGAATCGCGACCGCACCTCATTGATACTCATTTCGGCTTCCGAGGTATCTACCTCCGTAATCAGCACCGGCTTCATTAACGCATTCAGCGCCACCTCGATTTTCGGCAGCCAGAATGCTTGATTTTTCGCGCTCCCTTTTAGTAGGGCATACTTAATAAAGCTGCTATGGCGAGATAACTCTCTGCCGATCTTCGAAGCGGATCGTGTGGTTTTGATCTTATCCCACAGTCGCTCGATGCGTTCCTTCGTCCAGGTGTCGGTAGGTGAGGGAGCGGCCGGGGTTCCCTTGAAGCCTGGCTCAATGAGCCTTACAGGTTCCTTCACGACACCGCTCGCCTTGATTTTGTTTTCTTTTTCTTGGGTTTCTTTCGCCGCTTCGATCTCCTCGATCATCTCTTCGCGCTTCTCCCTGAGCACCTGTTTCCAGACGGCCAGCTTGGGTCTTTTCTTGTCTGAGAATGGATAATAAACCTCATTGATGCGGCTGATGACCCAGTTCAGTTTGGAAATGGTCTCCGGCTTCCGCCATTCGGGCCTGACGAAAAGCGCCGACGCCAGCCGCTCCTGCGCGACCTTCAAATATGCCTTAATTTCATCATGCGGCGCCTGGTTTTTCTTCTTCATGGTTGTATCTCCTGGTTATGTTTTTTTGTTTTCTGTTCGCAGAAATCGGCAATTTGCCGTAACCGGATTTCTTCAAATATTTCGTTTGAGTGTGTGAAATATGCAAAACTGTGCCAAGGCCAATACCAAGCTATCCAGCCAATGTTTACCATATTATTGGCAATGAAGACGTGCCATACAGTTGCAGTTCCCCTGTAATCATTAGTTGTAGGATCAAACCTGACAATGCTACGTTGTTCGACCTGAAGAAGAGCGCTCATTCCTGTCCTCCCTGATTTTTCTCTTTTAATTTTTCTTCGGCGATCATGTCCTCGTAGATCTTGATATTTAAATTTCCAAATACTTCGTTGGTATCAGCCGACGCAGCACACGCCGCCTTCATTTTCTTGTATCCTTCTAATCCGGCTTTAAGTTGTTCGGCTACATATTCCGGCGATAATCCCATGAAACTACTGGTCTTCATTCGTTCCCTCCCTGGAGCTTCTTCTCCAGCTGCTTTTTCCGCAGCCGCACCTGCTGCTCGGTCCGCCTCAGCTTGCCGTATTCGAGCCACATCAGGTCTTTGTTTTCGAGCACCTTGACTCCCAGCGGCGCGGCCAGGATCCTCAGCCCAGAGATGTCGTCGAGCACCGCCACTGCCGCCGGCAAATACTCAGCCGGCAGGTGATAGCCTTCCTTGCTCTCGGCCGTCCAGGAGTCGAGCTGGAACTTGCTGAGCTCTTTCCCCAGCAGCTCGCTCATCCTGGCCGCGATCTCGTAGCGCGACATCGGCGAATTCTTGATCGCCGTGCTCAGCCAGCGCCGCAGCTGCGCCGAAATGTCGTAATTGACTTCCAGCTCCTTCCCGCGCAGCTCCTCTTCCCGGAGCTCAAGATTTCCATCAAGCATCAATAGTTTTTTTTGTTCCATGTTTTCCTCAATTAACTTGTGGTATCCATATCTATTCCACAGAACGGAGATGGTAATAACGTTTTCCCCAGCAGGCGCAGCCACGAGTAGCGAAATGGGTGCGCGTATTTATAATTCAGTTCTTGATTGATCCGTTGGAAGGTATATTCAGTGAACGCTTCCTCAGAACGTCCGATACCCACGGTCATCTTTCCCATGGCCTGGGAAAATTCATTTAACCGGCAAATCCGCCGCTGGATTTGCGCTGCACGGCTCATTGCCGGCACGACTGCCAGCGACCGTTTTTTATAAATCTCTATTGCATTTATTGCATTCATATTTCCCCTCCAATATGTGTACAGTCCGGACGGTGGAGTCGAGAATTGAGCGCCACTTGGGCAGCGCCACCACATTAGAAAGAGCAATCCTGTTCGCGGCATAATCGATCTTTTCTACCAGCCCCTTGAACTCCTGCCCGCCGGCCCCGAAAATGATCCTGGTGCCTTCTTCAACTCGTTTGATGTCCGCTACCTTCAGCCAATGCCGGCGGTTATCCCTGGTCACGATCCCGCAGCGGCTGCAATAATGGACCGCCCCGGTCACCGACTGCCGCCGGCGGTTATGTATGCCGAGGACATTGCAAAGCAGGAGATCACAGGTCGACGGATTCCGTCCTTGTTTCATTATTCGATCAGTCCTGTTTTTCTGAAGCAGCCGGGACATAAAATAAACTTGGTTTCGGCCAGCGGATCTCTGCCGTCGATGATCACCACCTCGGCGGTGATTCGATAAAAGACCGGCGTATTCAAAGAAGATTCCTCTGCTTTGATCTCGCTGATTTTCTTTTCACAAATACTGCAGATCGTTTTAATCATTAGCTATCCCCCCAACTAAATTTTCTTTAAGATTGACATTGCAAAACAGCTTTTCTTTCCTTATAATAGGAACCGGACGGGGAACCTCCTGGCAGAGTCTTTCCCCGTCCGGTATTTCCAAGGAGTGTGCATAGTGACCGAAGGTTTTCAGGGCGTCCTTATTGGTGGCGCTATCGTAATTTTTGGATCCTTGGTTGTTGAAACATTGCGGGCATTTTTCCAGAAAAAAGAAAATTCGCGAAAATATCGAATTGAGATATATATTAAAAGAAAGGAAGCGCTTCTGTGCATTTTGGAGCACTTCCGCAAGCTCTATGTTGATGTGCTGGAGTCGAAAACAAATCCTGGAAAGAAAACAGATATCCCTGCTCAATGGGATTATTTGACCGGGTTCGCGCCCCATTTAGCGGTTCTCCCCGATCCGCTTCCGGGGATCATTAGAAAGATCGCTGCTGATCTTTATAAGTGGCTTGTTGACAACAAAGGGACCGGCTTTTCTATTGATCTCGCGACTGATATTAATTCGGTTAGTAAGCAAGTTATTAGCCGCATTGTAAAAGTCACTGATTTGATTGAAGGTATGATCGCGGCTCTTGAGAAAGCGATAATGGAAAAGCTTCCGAAAAAAGACACCAAGATTTTCAAAGAGGTAATCAAGCGCTTTCAAGATGCATACCAAAATCAACCCCAAGATGTTGGCAACGATGGGGATGGAGCCTAAAATGAGGCCGACAATGATTCCATCCTTCATTTCCAGCGGCATCCTACGCCCCCTTCCTTTTTTGCCACCGCCGTTCCATCCAGCAAACCAGCAAAAAAACGATGCTGCCGATGATGATAATGATCATTTAATTGGCCTTCTCAGGAGCGCCGGCGCCCGCCGCCGGGCTCAGTATACGAATTATTTTGATGGCGGCGTCGACGCCTTTTATGAACTTGCAGAAGACAGCGTAAGAGGGGATCTTCCAGCCCTTGTCTGTAGCAAGGGTTTTGATAATGGAGAAAATAACCTTTACGGGGATGTTATTGGAAATGCATCTGTATGTATAGGCGGTCATCTGCGCACGTGCGGAGAAGATCGGCTCAAGCTTTTCGTCCCATCCATGAATAGGTTCAATAGTTTTCATTTAATTATCCCTCCCGGTATTCGGAAACCCATCGCCCCAGATTTCTTCCGGAGTCATCCCCAGGGCCGACGCGATTCGTTCCCGATTCGACTGTTTAGGCATACGTTTTCCCATGCAATAACCCGACAAAGAATTCTCCGAGATCCCACTCAAGTTAGAAAGCTTACTCAGCGAAAGCCCTTGAGTTTTCATCACTGCGCGCAATCTTTCCCAAGGAGTCGCCAACTTCTCGAAGTGATACCGTGCCAAAGTTGCATCCATGATCTTGGCCAAATATTCCCACGCCCTTTCAGCTCCCCCGGTCATGCGCAATTCGCGAATCTGCGCGGAATTTGGAAGAAATGGAGAGAAATTCGACTGTTGTTTTTTAGATTTATTTTCCATTTACGCCAGCCTCTCAATATAATTAATGATCTGTTTGTTGTTCCGGCGCCCGGCCAGCACGTGGGTCACATAGCTTGGATGGAAACCCGTCTCGTTCCCGACATCGTTGATCCGTTTCCCGGCCATGATCAGCTTTGCGCGGAGACAACGCAGGTAGTGTTCTCTATCTGCCGCAGCCTTTTTGTCATCCCGTTGTCTAATTTCTGCCTTGTTCATGCTACCTGTTATAATATAAATGTTTTCATTTGTCAACAAAAAAATAAAAATAATGTCAATTAAAAACATTTTGCTCATAAATAACCCTAGGATTGGGGAGCGCCTGAAAGAAGTGAGGAAACTGGACAAACTCAATCAGGATGATGTTTCTAAGATATTGGGAATAATCAGACAGACCTATGGTAGATATGAAAGCTGGGAGCGCGTGCCGGATGCCGAATTTCTAACAAAATTTATTTCACACTTTAATATAAACGCGAACTGGCTGTTATTCGGGATTGAAAACATGCGGATGTTCGAAGAACCTGGTACAATAATAGATATGAATAATTTTCGATTAGTGCCGGAGATAGGAGCTGCCGCCTGCGGGCAATCTGGGGAAGTTTTCGAAGGGGATATAAAGGGCTTTAAAGCCTTTGAAAAAAGGTTTTTAAAGAAGTTTCATTCGCCATGCCTGACCAGGGCGAAGGGGGAGAGCATGCTGCCCGTGATTGCCGACGGCGACCTGCTGCTATGCGACCGCGACGTGAATAAGCGCCTGCATCCCGATCCCAAGCGCATGTACCTGGTAAACAATCCCGACGAGGACGACAAGGTTCAGATTAAGGTTAAAAAATTGAGCTTCTCCGGCCGAACGCTGACCCTGATCCCGCTGAACCCGGCTTTCCCGCCGGCGGCCATGGACGTTGATGGGAAATCAATTTTGGATGTTGTCCTCGGACAGATTGTCTGGATTGGCAGAGAGCTTATGTGATTTATATATAAAGGAGGAAATCTATGTCTAAAGAAGGGGAAAAATCGAAAATTTACGGAGGCGCGTTACTTATTATTTTTATTATTATTGCTGCGTTATGTATTTTCGGGACGATTTTGAAAATAATTGAAGGAACGGGCGGGACTTCAGGAAAAGCAACTTCATCTCATCTCAAAATAGGGGAACTTGGATTTGTAGATAATGGAAAGGATAAACTGAATTTGGGTGTCGACAAGTCTTCTTATGATGCGATGATCAGTGCGGTTCAAGCGCATGATCAAGATGGGTATAATGAACTGTTTTTTGCTGGAAAGATTTTCCTGGTGGACGCCCGAACAAAAGTGCGGGTTATTGATAATGATTGGTTCATGACAAGGGTTCGAATTGTTGAGGGTCCATTAAATGGAATTGCGGGGTGGTGCGCTCACGAATATGTAAAAAAATAAAAGGAGGGATAGATGCTTCAATATTTAATTTGGGGAGTTTGTGCATTGATCCTGGCGGTTGGGCATATTGCTGCAATGGTATCTGTATTGACTGTTCCCGCTGCTGATCGTAAAAAGAATGCCGGCCTTGGAGTTTTCGCGTTTTATTTCATTATTGCTGCCACGCTTTTTGTTCTTTCGTTACTGCAGGGAGCTGAAATTCAGAGGCTTTTAGGCCAATAATTCAAGTTTAATTTTTCCGCAAATTAAGGGCTGTTTTTATCCATCAGAAACACTCCTAAAAACATCCTTAAAAACCGGTTAAATTTGCGCTGAAAAATGTTCTTGTTTTAAACCTCAAAAATCATCAACAGAGTGACGTCACTAAAAACGCTTTAATGACGTCACTTTTATCTTTGATTTTCTTCAAAACCATTTACCCTTAATGGTTTCCCGCAGTGACGTCACTTTTTTATGAGTTACTTCCCTCTTTTTTGTATGCTTTATCCCGGGAACATAGGCCAGTAAATAATATCTGGATTTTTAAACCTGTTTTTCTAGTGACGCCCCTTTGATTTTTAAAAATGCTTTAACCCGGCTTCAAAATGCTTTTATATAAAGGTTCTCAGGGTTTTTATTCAATCCTCTTCGTGTTTCAACCTGTGCCAAAAGCAGTTTATAGTTTTTTCGTACTTCTTACACTTTTCAAACTCTTATCTGTTGGCCTTCTACGCTGTGTTGACGGCCTTTTTCACCCAATATTTTCAAA
>Ga0209748_1000193_pt1 | contig 36946 bp, 33 predicted proteins | sample BarGraIncu00421A_FD_185490 | JGI IMG/M metagenome (GOLD analysis project Ga0209748, IMG submission 185490) | Arctic peat soil microbial communities from Barrow, Alaska - Barrow Graham LP Incubations 004-21A (SPAdes) (version 2) | ecosystem: Environmental > Terrestrial > Soil > Wetlands > Peat... | reverse complement strand
TTGCCAATTATTAATATTTCAAAAAAAGCAAAATGTTTTTCAGACTTCTAAAAGAGGGATTTATTTTCGCAGTTAACTCAGTTATTGTTAATAAGTTAAGAACTTTCCTGTCACTTCTTGGAATTACAATAGGAATTTTTTGCATTATTTCTGTCTTCACTGTACTCGATTGGATGGAAAAATCAATTAAGGACAGTATATCAACACTTGGAGATAATGTTATATATGTTTCAAAATGGCCATGGGGGTTTGAGCCTAATCTGAAATGGTGGGATATTTTAAAATGGCCCGCTGTTTCGACAGATGATTATCAGGCTATTCTGAACAGATCGACAAAGGCAGCAACCACAAGTTTAAGGATTGATCAAGCTGGAACTGTAAAATATAAAAAGAATCTTGTTACTGAGTCAATGATTTGGGCCGTTGCGCCTGAATTTGAGAATATCAGATCGTTTGATATTGAGAAAGGCCGGTATTTCTCGCCGGAAGAATTGTCTTCGGGGAAAAATGTTGCCATAATAGGGACCGACCTTGCTGAGAAGTTATTTGGTAAGTCTGAACCTGTCGGTAAACAGATAATGATTTCAGGTAAGAAAACCAACGTAATAGGTGTATTTAAGAAAGAAGGAAAAGGCGGTCAGGTCGATGGAGGAGTAGATGAAGCTACACTTGTTCCCGTTAATTATGGAAAGACGTTTATTAACATGAGGAATAATTTTCTTGATGTCACACTTATGATCAAGGCAAAAGAGGGAATCCCGATACGGGAACTAAGTGATGAAGCTACTATGATACTCAGAGCTGCAAGAAGACTTCAACCTGATGAGATAAATAATTTTTATTTAAACAGGGCAAGTGTGATAACTCAGAGTTTTAATAGCGTTTTTGCAGGAATCAATATCGGGGGTTGGATTATCGGAGGATTTTCAATCCTTGTTGGTGGATTCGGGATTGCAAATATCATGTTCGTTTCGGTAAAGGAAAGAACCAATATTATAGGCATTCAAAAAGCTCTCGGAGCAAAAAAGTTCTTTATTCTTCAACAATTTTTAGTAGAGTCCATGCTACTTTCAATAATAGGGGGACTTCTTGGTGTATTTCTCGTATTTATTTCCACCCTTATCATTAATTATCTGTATGAATGGCATATACACCTGACAATGGCAAATGTTATTCTTGCAGTATTCATTTCCGGATTAATAGGTGTTGTTGCTGGCTATGCTCCGGCAAGCAGTGCAGCTAAAATGAACCCTGTTAAGGCAATAGGATTCTCATTCGGATAATACCCTATTCTCGTCTATCCATCTGGTCAGCTGAACAAACTGACCAACTGATAATTGTTCCGGTCTAAGTCCGAACTCATGGTAATCATCGCGCTGAAGTTCAAATGCTGCTTTTACCGAGTTCCTTAAGGTCTTCCTCCTCTGGTTGAAACAGGCTTTTACCACCCTTAAAAATAATATCTCGTCGCATTCCAGAAACTTCACATCGTTTCTTATTAATCTTATCACCCCGGATTTAACTTTCGGAGGAGGTGAAAAAACATTTTCAGGAACAGTAAAAAGGTACTCCGTTTCATAAAATGCCTGGAGCAGAACACTTAGAATACCATAGGTTTTTGAACCGGGTCCTGCACAAATTCTCTCGGCAACTTCCTTCTGTAACATTCCCGCTACTTCAATTACTTTTTCCCGGTGTTTCAGGACTTTAAAAAAAATCTGAGTTGAAATATTGTAGGGGAAATTCCCGATTATTGCCATTTTTCCATTGAAATATTTATCAATATCCATGGAAAGGAAATCGCCGGTCAAAATATTATTCAGTTTTGGAAAGTGTGTATGGAGATAATCTACTGATTCATTGTCAATTTCAATAACCCTGAAATCATCAAAGCCTCTTTCGATCAGGTAACCTGTAAGTATTCCCATTCCCGGACCTATTTCCAGAACAGTATTGTATCCATCACCGGTCAGAGAAGCGGCAATTCTGCTGGCAATATCCTTATCTGTCAGAAAATGCTGTCCGAGTTTTTTTTTAGGATGAATTCTATTCATTTATGATGCAAGGTCAGTTTCTTATACCTGAAGCAGTTCCCTTCCGAACTTTCTCAGTATTGGCACATTAAGTGACTCAAGTAGTTCAATGAAACGTTTTAAGACATTATAATATAATGTTACAAATAAACCTGCAACCATTATCCATACCGCAATCATGTTGAAAATCAGGGTTCCTATTTTTAGACCCATAAATTGTTTATATGGCGCAAAAAAATGAGCCCGTCCAAATTTTGATCCCGGAGCCATAAAAATCGGATCAGCTTTTTGAATAAACTTATTTCCTGCATCGTATATTTTATTTGTAGCAAGCCTGTTAAGCACATAATTTGCCAGATTTTCGTTATAATTATTTGCCCTCTTATGAATGAATTGATCCTCTCCTACCCTGGTTGCAATACGCTTATACAATGAGTCGCGCTGGTACGAGATTAACCTGCTTTTTGTTCTGAATGAGCTCTTCAAACTATCGAGGAATGTTTTCGCTTCACTAGCTACGTAATCATTGAATGTCTGATAATTAATATTACTTATCCATTTTCCGGGAATAATTCCTGATATGGATGAAAGATAATTTATGTGGAAATTTAGTTTCTTAAAATTATTTTCAGCATCCTCCTTATAAACAGGATTTGTGCCGGCAGTAAGACAATTATCGACTTTGACTTTCAAAGAAGGGACAAGAAAGGATGCATACCAGTCGTTCTGGCTTATTTCCATATCATAATTGAAGAAAGGCTTTTCAAATTCATTGCTTTTGAATTGCTCAACGCATAATGCTTCATATGCCCATCGGGTTACCATTAAATCGCCCACAACAGGAACATAAATTTTATTGCTGATTGATTTGTGAAGGTCGTCAAATTTTATCATAGCGCCACCGAGCAGCAGCTGTGGAACAAGGATAAGCGGAATTAGTATATAGATGCTTACTGCGGTTCGCATTCCGGCAGAAATATTCAATCCAAGCAGATTACCAAAACAGGCGGTTGAGAAAAGAATAATCCATTGCTGGAATAGCATACCCCTTACACCTAGAATTAAACTACCTACAATTACAAATGATAATGATTGAATTGCGGATAAAGTAAACAGGAAATTGACCTTGGAAATAAGATAACTTAATCTGCTCAGATCCAGGAATTTCTCGCGCTCGAGGATTTTTCTGTCCCTGAATATCTCCTCGGCACTTACAGTCAGTCCAATAAATAAAGAAACTATAACTGCCATAAAAAGGAATATCGGATAATTTTTGTTATCTGCGAAACTGTATACTCCATTTTCACTGAATTTTGAAATGTATCCTAGAATAAATGCAAGCAATGGAGCTTCAACAAGGTTAATTGTCATGTATTGACGGTCAGCGAATTTTCTGGTAATATTTCGTCTTATGAAAGTTCTGATCTGGTCAGTTTTCTTAGGGACTCTGAAGTTGCTTGGAGGAATAACTGTTTTGTCGGATTTATTCCCGAGAACAGGCATCATTTTCTTCTTATATTTCTCGTACCACTCTTTTGGACTGATCTGTCTTTCTTTCCCCGGATGTCCTGAATTATCAATCACCTTAACCTCAACAATATGCAGTATGTTGTCTGTTTCAACATTTCCGCAATTCGGACACTCGCTTTCGGCAGCATTAGCCTGCGATGTTTCGGTTTTGAAATATACAAGGGCTTCAACAGGATCGCCATCATAAATCATATAACCACCTTTATCAAGCAGCCATAACCTGTCGAACATCTTAATAATATCAGAAGATGGTTGATGAATAATCGCAAAAACCAGTTTTCCGCTTAAAGACTGATTCCTGAGTAAGATCATTACCTTTTCAGAATCGAAGGAGGAGAGGCCGGATGTCGGCTCATCAATAAACAGCACCACAGGTTCGCGCATAAGCTCGAGACCAATGTTAAGTCGTTTCCGCTGGCCTCCGCTCACCTTTTTGTTCATCATATCTCCAACCTGCAAGTCCCTGATTTCATATAGGTCAAGATCCTGGAGGACTTTTTGAACAGTATTTCTTAATTGCTCTTCATTATAATCGCCAAAACATAATCTGGCATTAAAATAGAGATTCTGATAGACTGTAAGTTCTTCGATAAGCATATCATCCTGAGGAACAAATCCTATAAGACCTTTAAGTTCTTCTGAATCTTCATTAATGTCATATCCGTTAATGTAGAGGTTCCCAGTTGTTGGTTTTATCTTACCATGCAGCAGATTAAGCATTGTGGTTTTCCCGACTCCGCTACCTCCCATTATGCCTATCATGTTACCTGATTCGACCCTGAAATTCATTTTCTGAAGTCCGTTATCGGAGTTCTTGAACATAAATTCAATTTCATGGCCTTCGAAGAATATTTTTTCAGGGAATTTCCTGGAAACAAATTTTTTGTAAATTTTAGAATAGTAAATGGGGTCAATGCCCTGCCCCTTAATATTCACACCCCGATCAAGAAGATAGGGTCTGCAGGCAATAATATCCCTGCCTTTAAAATATAGAACAAGCGAGCCATCGTAGGTAAAAAGAAGCGTACCGGTGCTTTCAATATGTAACACAACGAGATGACCTTTGAACCCCTTTAATCTGATATGACGCCACTTTTCATAATTCTTGTAAATACCGGATCCGGAAAATTCAGGATTATCGCTTTCAATAATGAGTATACATTCAGGTGATACCTCATCATATGATCTGCCTATAATGAATGCAGTTGCATTATCATATTCTTTTTTTGATATATTGAAAGTCCTTGAAACGATGTCTATTATGGTTTTCTCCTGCTCTGAGATCATCCCATCTTCAAATGCAAATTCAATCAGCTGGAGAAAAACGATCATCCTTTCTTCGAGAAACAAACCTTTTTTTATTTGCCGGCAGATATTTGTTATCTGAAATGAGATGAGAGATTCATCATCAGACAATTCCGCTTTATCAACACTTTTAAGTTCATTGGAATAGAATTCCAGGTTATTTTCAAAGAGAGCATAGTACTCTTCTTCAAGCTCCCGGTTAAGATATCTCCTTAGGTAACTGCGCAGAATTTTTTTCCCCCTCGATGATATTCCGACAGGATTAATGGTCGAAACGATGGCAAAAATATGAATTAAGGCAAGTAATACCGATTCCCTCATAAATGATTAAGTAAAAAAAAGACCGCAAAGTAATATTCTTTGCGGCCAGATATTTATGATATAATTATTTTACTATCTGCTCTCTGACTCCAACAATAACTTTGGTAATGTCCTTAATATTCTGTTCGGTAAGACTGGTTCCAAGACCTTCATATTCTTTTTTAACAGGATCCAGCAATTTTACGAAATCACCTACACTTGGATCATTAATATATGGTCTGGTTATTTCGAGGAAAAGCTCGAATGATTTCTTCTGCTCAAGCAATACCTTCGAAATGCCGGCAACCTGGTATGCAGCCTCAGAAACGTGTGTTGTAAGATACATACCTTCAACCCAGGCACCACCGACAACAAGAAGAGCAAGCGGTTGCTGTTCATTATCACTCAGATATGCATAGGTATCATTGAATGCGCCCGTGAGTATTTTAACCAGCTCGTCCCTGTTATCATAATTCTGTTTTATCTTGGCATATAAATCTTCATTATAAATTTTTGACATGTTGAGTTCGTTCGAAAGCGACCTGATAGCATCAAGGTAGTTGATTACCTCCTGTTGAATATTATAAAGTGTTGCATAACTCAGGTCAGCTCCAAAAACTCCAAGGTTAATCGCCCTGGTGGAACTGCTGAAATATTTTTTCGAGTTTGCAACAGGATTTGATATCCCTATAATATATCCAACCTGGAGCTCAGTAAGCATCTTGATCACCGATGCAGACGTTGGTAAAGGATAAACATTAGCTTCAATTTGTGTTTGAAGTACTTTGACCTGTTCTTTCTCAACTTTTTTCTGTTGTTTCGCAGTTGCCCTGTCTTTACATGATGTCAGACAGGTGAAACTTATAATCAGGATTGGAAGTATAAAACCTGCAAAAATCTTTTTCATTTGTAGTCAATTTTAATTATAATAATTATTTCAAAACCCGTCCATAAAAGTAATAAATAATATTGAAACTTATCAGTGCCCAGACTCCGGAGTGTCTAAATTGTCAAAAATTCTCTTTAAAAAGCACTATTTCCCTCATAGCTGAATGTTTTTTACCTCGCTGACGCTCAATCCCGAGCGCCAGCGAAGGATCTCAAATTTTTATTTATCTTTAAGCCCCTGAATCTATATCATTTTATGAGGATGTGGAATTTTGATGAACCTGCCAGACGGGAAGGTACAAACTGCATAAAATACGACCGCAGGGAAGAGACATTCGGTACAAATGACCTTATACCAATGTGGGTAGCAGATATGGATTTTAACACTCCGGATTTTATTGTGGAATCCCTTCAGAAACGTCTGGACCATGAAATTTATGGTTATTCTTTCCGCCCGGCAGAATATTTTCAGTCAATGATCGATTGGATCAAAATCAGGCATAACTGGGCAATTGAAAAAGAATGGATCTCCTTTAGTCCCGGAATTGTTCCTGCCCTTAATTTCTGCACTCTGGCGTTTACCCGGGCAGGCGATAGTATTATTGTTCAGCCACCTGTATACTTTCCTTTTTTTTCAGCGGCAGAATCGCACGGCCGCAATCTGATCCATAACAGACTGATCGAGTCTGAAGGGAAATGGGCAATGGATTATAATTCACTAATTGCCGGAATAGACAGTAAAACAAAGATGATAATTATATCCAATCCCCATAATCCGGTCGGAAGGGTATGGACACCTGAAGAATTAATCCATCTTGCAGATATTTGCCTCAAAAACAATATCCTGATCATTTCAGACGAGATACACTGTGATCTTGTTCTGCCCGGATTCACCCATACTCCGTTGGCTTCGCTTTCTGAAGAAATTGCTGCTAACACGATTACTTTAATAGCTCCAAGCAAAACATTTAACCTGGCTGGCCTTTCGACTTCATCTGTAATTATTTCAAATCCGGCATTTAGAAAGTCTTTTAACCGGATCGTTGATAATCTTCATGTGGGGAATGGAAATATTTTCGGGACCACTGCTTCGATTGCAGCTTATTCTTATGGACATAAATGGCTCGATGGATTGCTTGATTATATTGACCATAATATTGAATTTGTAAAGGATTATTGCAGAAAAATGATACCGGAAATAATTCCTGTTCAACCCGAAGCGACTTATATGATCTGGCTTGATTGCCGGAAGTTCGGAATGACAGGAAAAGATCTTCAGAATTTTTTCATAACAAAAGCCGGAGTTGGAATGAACGAAGGATCGACATTTGGATCAGGCGGTGAAGGATTCATGAGAATGAATCTTGGTACAACACATCAGATAGTGATGAAAGCTATGGAACAGATCGAAAAGGCTGTTGCCGCGATAAGGTAGTATTAATTGAAAGAAGAACATTTGAACAACAAATTAAAAACTCAGAACCGTATAATAATGACAGAGAAAATAAAGGTAAAGCTTACACTTGAAGATGGAACGATATATTCCGGAAGATCATTTGGAGCCCAGATCCCCGCAGCAGGAGAGGTGGTTTTCAATACTGCAATGACCGGTTATCCTGAGAGTTTAACAGATCCATCCTATCGCGGGCAGATTCTGTGCCTTACTTATCCGCTGGTTGGTAATTATGGCGCGCCGGGAAAAAGCGAAGAAAATGATCTGTACCGTTTTTATGAGTCCTCATCTATACATATTTCCGGACTGATTGTCTCTGATTACTCATTTGAATATAGTCACTGGAATGCAACTGAAAGCCTTGATGAGTGGCTTAAAAGGAATAATGTTCCTGGAATATATGGTATTGACACGAGAGCTCTGACAAAAAGAATACGTGAGAAAGGAGCCATGCTTGGTAAGGTTGAACCTGAAGGAATGGAAACCGGTTTTTATGATCCGAACAAAGTAAATCTGGTGGCTGAAGTAAGTACTCATGAAAAAAAAATCTATGGTTCGGGAAAGTTAAAGATTCTACTTGTTGATTGCGGTGTAAAGTACAATATCATCAGGAATCTGCTTAAAAGAGATACTTGTATTATAAGGGTTCCCTGGGACTATAACTATCACACAGAAGATTTTGATGGGCTCTTTCTTTCCAACGGCCCCGGTGATCCTAAAATGTGTGAAATCACTATCCGGAATATTAAAAAATCCTTTACTGGCAATAAGCCTGTATTCGGTATTTGTCTTGGTAACCAATTAATGGCTCTTGCTTCAGGAGCTGATACCTATAAGTTGAAATATGGGCACAGAAGCCACAATCAGCCGGTTCTGCAAATAGGCACCGATAAAGCCTATATCACTTCCCAAAACCATGGATTTGCTGTTGATAATAAAACACTGGGTCCAGATTGGGAACCGCTTTTCATTAATATCAACGATCAGACGAATGAAGGAATGAAACACAAAAACAAACCCTTCTTCTCAACTCAATTTCATCCGGAGGCGTCAGGAGGACCGACAGATACCGATTATCTTTTCGATGTGTTCATTGAGAATATTAAAAAATCAAAGTAGCGTCAGGGGGCTGTATTTCCATTCGTCACATGATGCATCATTTTATCTGCCAGTTCAGCCGCACTACTGTTTTTAAAACTTTCCATCCTCTTTTCAAAAATTTCAGCGATCTCCTTGTTACAGAGATTGCCTATACTTCCTTCATGAACATAATCTGACAATACCGTTTTTGAGAATGTCGAGTTTTTCACCATTTCTGACACTGCTTTGTATGCATCTCTGAACGGGATGCCCTGTTTAACCAACCTGTTCACCTCTTCTGTACTGAAAATTGTATTATATAAAGGGTTCTCTGTTATATTCTTCTTAATCTTGATGTTGTTAAGCATTAACAGCATTATCTCTATACACTCCCTAAGCTCACCGAAAGCATCAAATATGAGCTGTTTAAGTAACTGAAGTTCCCTGTTGTATCCTGAGGGCAGGTTGTTTGTCAGAATTGCAACCTGGTTAGGCAGTGTTTGAATGATATTGCATCTTCCCCTTATAAGTTCGAAAACATCAGGATTTCTTTTCTGTGGCATTATACTGGAACCAGTAATATATTCATCCGGAAAATCAATGAACCTGAATTCAGAAGTCATATAAAGACATATATCCATGGAAAACCGGGATAGCGTCTGGGCCACGGAGGCCATAGCCGAGGCAATTGCCATTTCAATCTTGCCTCTGCTAAGACTTGCGTAGGCCGAGTTGTAGAGAAGGTCATCAAACCCGAGGAGATCTGATGTGAGTTTCCTGTTTAATGGTAACGTCGTTCCATAGCCTGCTGCAGTTCCCAGCGGGTTCTGATTATTCAGGGCTCTTGCTCCGGACAAAAGGAGAACATCATCTGCCAGACATTCAGCATATGCTCCAAACCATAACCCAAATGATGAAACCATAGCAGGCTGCATATGTGTATAGCCAGGTAAGAGGATCTCTTTATATTGCTCACTCAATGACTGAAATCTGGAAAATAACCTTCTTATCAGAACTGAAAGTTTATCAATCTCTTCCCTGGTATAAAGACGAATATCAACCAGAACCTGGTCATTTCTTGACCGGCCCGTATGAATTTTTCTACCTGTTGTTCCAAGTATCGAGGACATTTCTTTCTCAATCTGCGAATGGATGTCCTCAACATCATTTTCAATAACAAGACTCCCCTCTTCATCCCACACAAAAAGAGAATGGAGGGCTTTTAATAAGCCATTTTTCTCCTCCTCCGACACCAATCCCACATCCTTAAGCATTATAACATGAGCCATTGAACCGATAATATCCCATTTTGTCAGAGCTAAATCGGTTTTCCGGTCCTTACCTGCTGTAAATTCGATGATTGCAGGTTCGGGGTTTATTCCTTTTTCCCAGAGTTTCATATTTTTTATTTGTTATTTTTCTGACTTGCTTCAACTATAGCTCTATGTGCCATCAGTCTTATTGCATTAATCCTTATAAATCCCTTACTGTCAGTCTGATCAAAGCCCCCTTCAATATCCATACTTGACAGCTTCTTATTATATAGAGATGATGGTGATTCACGTCCTTCAATAATGACATTCCCTTTATAAAGGCAGAGATGCACGCTGCCATCTATGAGCTCCTGACTCTTTTCAATAGCGGCCATAAGAAAATCCATTTCAGGACTGAACCAGAATCCGTTATAAATTATTTCTGCAAATTTTGGAGTAAGCATGTTTACAAGCCTCATTACCTCTCTGTCCATAGCTATCCCCTCAATATCCTTATGAGCTATATGCAATACCGTTGCAGCAGGAGTCTCATACACACCTCTCGATTTTATACCAACAAATCTGTTCTCAACCATGTCGAGTAGTCCGATGCCGTTTTTACCCGCTAATTCATTCAGATAAACATACATATCATATGAATCTTCCTTCACGGTCCCATTCTCTTTATTGACCAGCTTTACGGGTATTCCATTTTTAAAATGAATTACGATTCGTGTTTCTTTGTCAGGAGCATCCTGCGGCATAACCATTTTTTCCAGCATGCTTTTATGCAGAGTGTACATAGGGTCCTCGAGGATTCCGGCCTCATGACTGATATGCATCAGATTATCATCTTCACTGTAAGGCTTATCAATACTGGCTTTGACAGGGATCTTTTTCTCTGAAGCATATTTAAGAAGATCTGTCCTTCCTTTAAATGTTGCCAGGAACTCTTTATCCTTCCATGGGGAAATAACTTTTACACCAGGCATAAGGGCATAATAACATAATTCAAAGCGAACCTGATCATTGCCCTTACCTGTTGCACCATGTGCAACCGCATTGGCTCCTTCAGCTTTAGCGACCTCAATCTGTTTTTTTGCAATAAGTGGCCTTGCAAGAGCCGTGCCAAGTAAGTACCTGTCTTCATAAATTGCATTTGCCATGATGGCTTTAAGAACATAACCATCAATAAATTCCCTTTTCAGGTCAGCAATAATCACTTTGGAAGCTCCAAGTAATAAGGCTTTATCTCTGCATGCTTCAAAATCCTCAGTCTGCCCCACGTCTGCTACAAAAGCAATAACTTCATAATTCTTCTCAATTAACCATTTTAAAATTACTGAGGTATCCAAACCTCCGCTATACGCCAAAACGACCTTTTCTTTCATTAGTTTATAATTTGAATTGTATATTGATTATTTGTTTCATCATTTTTCCTTTGTGTTACTTTGTGCTTTCCTTTGTGATACTTAGTGGTTAAATGAATCTTTTTCACCACAAAGGGACACAAAGGTTTCACTAAGGATCACAAAGAATTTTTACTCTTGACTTTTTACTTTTTACTTTTTATCTGCTCATGTATCCCCGGAAGAATTATTTCGAGGCATGTATGAACTTGTTGTACAGTTACACCGTCCCTCGGTATAACAAGGATTGTATCATCTCCGGCTATTGTTCCGGCAATTTCATATCTTCCTGCACCATCGATAAAAAACGCGGTGTTGCTTGCATTTCCGGGAATAGTTTTAATTACCATAAGTCCTTTTGCTTCAACTATATCCTGAATAACAGGAACAATATTCAGCTTTATTGAAACCTTTTCCGGATTCCTGGTACTTTCGGATAACGAATATTTGTATCCTCCAGAACCATCCGGTATCCTTCCGACTCCTAACTGCCTCAAATTGCGGGATAAAGTAGCTTGCGTGCAACTTATCCCTTTCCCTTTCAATTTTTTTAACAATTCTTCCTGAATAGAAATATTTTCTTCAGAAATAATTTTCTCTATTGCCAGAAGCCTTTTAGTCTTTTGCATATTTATGCATTTATTCTGCAAATATATTCATTTTTTCATAAATACAAATCCTTATTCAAAAATTGTATTATTTTTGAACCTCAAATCCGGACAATGAAAGATGTAGTAAAAAAAGTTATAATCCTGGGATCGGGAGCATTGAAAATCGGTGAAGCAGGCGAGTTTGATTACTCTGGTTCCCAGGCTCTTAAAGCATTAAAAGAAGAAGAAGTAAAGACAGTTCTGATAAATCCGAATATTGCCACGGTACAGACCTCTAAAGATCTGGCTGACAAGATTTATTTCCTCCCAATTACTCCATATTTTGTTGAAAAGGTGATTGCAAGAGAAAAACCTGATGGTATTCTTTTATCCTTTGGTGGTCAGACAGCGCTCAATTGTGGAACGGAACTCTATAAATCAGGTGTGTTTGAAAAATATAATGTAAAGGTCCTCGGGACTCCGGTAACAGCTATTATGGACACCGAAGACCGGGAGCTTTTTGTAAAGAAACTTGACGAAATAGATATTAAGACTCCAAGCAGTATAGCAGTATCCGGAGTAGAGGAAGCCATAGAAGCTGCTGAGAAACTCGGCTATCCAATTATAATAAGAGCAGCATATACTTTAGGTGGACAGGGAAGCGGTTTCGCCTCTGATGCCAATGAATTACGAATACTTGCATCAAAAGCTTTTTCTTATTCCAACCAGATCCTTGTGGAAGAATCGCTTAAAGGATGGAAAGAGGTAGAATATGAAGTTGTAAGAGACAAATATGATAATTGCATTACTGTATGTAATATGGAGAATTTCGATCCTCTGGGTATTCATACAGGTGAAAGTATCGTGGTTGCACCATCCCAGACTCTTACAAACAGTGAATACCACAAACTGCGAGAACTTTCCATCAGGATTATCAGACATATAGGAATTGTCGGAGAGTGTAATGTTCAGTACGCACTTGCTCCGGATTCTGAAGATTACAGAGTTATCGAAGTTAATGCCCGTCTGTCGCGGTCAAGTGCTCTTGCTTCAAAAGCGACAGGCTACCCGCTTGCATTTATTGCCGCGAAGCTCGGAATGGGTTATGGTCTTCATGAACTAAAAAACTCAGTTACCAAAAACACAACAGCCTGTTTTGAACCTGCGCTTGATTATATTGTATGCAAAATCCCACGATGGGACCTAAATAAATTCGAAGGAGTGTCGCATCTTATTGGCAGCAGCATGAAAAGTGTCGGTGAGGTAATGGCTATAGGAAGAACCTTTGAAGAGGTCATTCAGAAAGGATTAAGAATGATCGGTCAGGGAATGCACGGTTTTACCGGAAACCGGAATCTTGGTTTTAAGGATATCGAGAAAGAACTTTCCGAACCTACTGATATGAGAATCTTTTCAATTGCAGAAGCACTTGAAATCGGGATGTCTGTTGATAGAATTAATGAGCTGACAAAAATTGATAAATGGTTCCTGTTCAAACTCAGAAATATCATCAACATTAAAAATGAGCTTTGTAAATATCAAACCCTGGAATCTCTCCCAAATGACCTGCTTTCCCATTCAAAAATAAACGGATTCAGCGATTTCCAGATTGCACGTCATGTATTGAAATCCGGTCCCAACCACATTCACGATGACCTGATGAAAGTAAGGAGTTACCGGAAAACACTTGGTATAATTCCATACATCAAACAAATAGATACACTTGCTGCTGAATACCCGGCTATTACAAATTACCTGTATCTTACATACAGTGGATCTGAGCATGATATTAAATGTGAAGACGACAAAAAATCAGTAATTGTTCTGGGATCAGGCGCATACAGGATTGGTTCAAGTGTCGAATTTGACTGGTGTTCAGTTAATGCAATTGAAACTATAAAAAAAGAGGGATTCAGATCCATTATGATCAATTATAATCCCGAAACAGTCAGCACCGATTATGATATTTGCGACAGACTTTATTTTGATGAACTGACTTTCGAAAGGGTTCTGGATATAATTGAACTGGAAAACCCCGGAGGTGTTATTGTGTCAGTTGGCGGTCAGATCCCCAACAACCTGGCTATGAGACTTTATAAAGAGAACGTACCGGTATTAGGCACTTCACCGGTTTCTATCGACAGGGCAGAAAACAGGCATAAGTTTTCCGGAATGCTCGATAATATGAAAGTCGACCAGCCTCGCTGGAAAGAGCTTTCCACAATAAATGATATATTTGAATTTGTCGACCGGATAGGTTTCCCTGTTCTTATCAGGCCATCGTATGTATTATCAGGAGCTGCAATGAACGTAGTCTCGAACAGAAATGAATTATCACACTACCTCGAACTTGCTGCCCAGGTCTCAAAGCAATATCCGGTTGTTGTATCGGAGTTTATTGAGAATGCCAAAGAGATAGAGATCGATGCAGTGGCCAGAGATGGTGAAATGTTAGCTTATGCTGTCAGCGAACATGTAGAGTTTGCAGGTGTCCACTCAGGTGATGCAACAATGGTCTTTCCTGCCCAGAAAATATATTTTGAAACAGCACGGAGAATCAAACGCATTTCACGACAAATCGCTACAGAACTCAATATTTCAGGACCTTTTAATATCCAGTTTCTTGCAAAAGATAATGATATTAAGGTCATTGAATGTAATCTTCGTGCAAGCCGGAGTATGCCGTTTGTTTCAAAAGTTCTCAAAACAAACCTTATTGAACTCGCCACAAAAGTTATGCTCGGAGTTGCGGCAGAAAAACCAGGTAAAACAGTATTTGAACTCGATTATGTTGGGGTTAAAGCGCCTCAGTTCAGCTTTTCACGTCTTGCCAAAGCCGACCCGGTTCTTGGAGTCGATATGTCGTCGACCGGAGAAGTGGGGTGCATCGGAGAAGGTTTTTATGAAGCAATTCTTAAAGCGATGTTTTCTGTCGGTTATCGTGTTCCGAAAAAGAGTATCCTTTTATCGACCGGCCCGGCCCGGTCGAAAGTTGAACTCCTGAACAGTGCCAGGGCTCTGCGCGAAAAAGGACATAAGCTTTATGCAACAAGAGGAACACAGCAGTTCCTGAAAAATGCAGGAGTTGAGGCACACATAGCATACTGGCCCGATGAAAATAAATCACCAAATACACTCGATCTGATTAAATCGCATGAAGTGGATCTTGTTGTTAACATTCCAAAAGACCTGAGCGATAAAGAACTTCATAACGATTATACCATAAGAAGAAGCGCCGTGGATTATAATGTTCCACTAATTACAAATGCCCGACTGGCTAGTGCCTTTATCCTGGCTTTCTGTAAAATGAGCATAGACGATCTGGAAATAAAGAGCTGGGACGAGTATAAATAGGATCCGCAAACCTAAATTCTAAAGATTATTATGATAAATATCCGTAAAGCAACACCAGAAGACGCAGAAACAATAATTGATTTCCAGCAGAAAATGGCCTGGGAAACTGAACAGCTGACCCTTATCCCGGGAATAATCAATAAAGGGGTAAATGCTGTTTTCGCTGATTCCACCCGGGGTCAATATTGGGTCGCAGAAGAAAAAGGTAATGTTGTGGCCTCTTTGCTTATTACTTATGAATGGAGCGACTGGAGAAACAGTAATGTCTGGTGGTTCCAGTCTGTTTATGTCTTACCTGATTTCAGGAGAAGTGGCATTTTCAGATCAATGTATCTTCATATAAAAGATGAAGCTGACAAACAAGGTGTTGCAGGGCTCCGACTTTATGTGGAAAGAAATAATTCGAGAGCTCAACAGACTTATGAAGCTCTTGGAATGATTAGCGGGCATTATACAATGTATGAGTGGTTGAAGGAATAAATAATGCAATGGATTCCTGCTATACTGATTCTTCCATATGTTTTTCTGCTTCTTATAATTTTCAGAAGTCTTCTTCAGATTAAGACCTTTAAAACATCAACTGAACCTTTAACTTTTATTTCTGTGGTTGTGGCATGCCATAACGAACAGAAAAACCTCCCGGTTCTTCTAAACAGTATAGCTTCACAGAATTATCCAAAAGATTTATTTGAGGTTATAATAGTTGATGATAACTCCAGTGATAAAACAATGGAAATTGCAGCGGAATTTATCGGAATGGACAATATTCTTGCTATCAGCAATAAAGGGAAAGGTAAGAAACAGGCTCTCAGAACAGGGATAACAGCCTCAAAAGGCAAACTTATTATCACGACCGATGCCGATTGCACGATGGAAAAGAACTGGATCGGAACAATCGCTGCATATTATGAAATTACCAAAGCTGATATGATTATATGTCCTGTCAGGATTGCATCGGTCACGGGGTTTTTCGGAAGGTTTCAGGAACTTGAGTTTCTTAGTCTGCAGGGAATTACTGCAGGTTCTGCCTATTCAGGAAAAGCGACTATGTGCAATGGAGCTAATCTTGCTTTCACCCGCGAAGTATATCTAAATCATTCAGATAATCTGCACGATGAAATAAATACGGGCGATGATATTTTCTTATTGCACAGTTTGAAAAAAGTGAACGGGTCAAAAATATTCTGGCTGGAATCATCTGATGCACTTGTAACAACAGAATCATCTTCAACATTCAGGTCGTTTCTGAAGCAAAGAAGAAGGTGGATCTCCAAAGGGAAAGTTTACAGAGACCAGTACACCATTATTTTAGGAATTGTAACATTTGCAGCGATCTTTTTACAGTTATCCTATTTCATTGCCGGATTGATTTATCCTGTTTTAACCGGGGTTTTCCTGTCAATTTTAATTTTGAAATCTGTTCCTGATTTTTTAATCCTGCAGAATACCTCAGGCAGATATAATAAAAGATACCTTATGAGATGGTTTTTGCCGGCTCAGCTTATTTATCCCTTTTATATACTTTCTGTAGTGCTTTATTCTTTAACCCTCAGGGATAAATGATTGCGGATTGCGGATTAGTTCCCCATTTCCGATAGGAATTTAATCCTCATCAACCTGATCTCCTCATCTTCGAATTCGTTGCCAAGTTCTTTAATTGCGTCTTCAAGTGAATCAGATTCAGCTTCTTCCCTGAAATAGGAATAAATATCGTGTTGACGCTCCTCATCAATTGTATTGTTAATATAATAATCGAGGTTAATCCGGGTTCCGGAATTTACGATAGCCTCTATTTCTGATACAAGCTCTGACATCTCCAGCCCCTTTGCTTCAGCGATATCCTCAAGAGGTCTTTTCATATCGATACTCTGGATAATATAGACTTTAATTCCCGACTTATTGACAACCGATTTGACCACCATATCGAGAGGTCTGATAATCTCCTTTTCCTCAACATATTTTTTTATTATCTCGATAAATTCTTCACCGTATCGCTGTGCCTTACCTGCTCCGACTCCGGAGATATTCTGCAACTCATCGATAGTTATCGGATACTGGATCGCCATGTCTTCGAGAGAAGGGTCCTGAAAAATAACAAACGGAGGGACATCTTTCTGTTTCGATAGCTTTTTACGAAGGTCCTTCAGGATACTGAATAACTCCTCATCAACTGCTGCAGTTCTCGCCCCAAAAGCATTTTCTTCATCAGTTGTATCGGCATAATCGTGATCTTCGGCAAGCATAAATGAAGTAGGTTTTTCTATAAATTCCATTCCCTTCTCTGTCAACTTTAACAGTCCGTAGTTTTCAATATCCTTGGTCAGGAATTTCGCAATGAGCGCCTGTCTGATAACCATGTTCCAGAATTTCTCATCTTTATCTTCACCTATTCCGAAAAACTCAATTTTATGATGCTTATATGATTTAATTGCTGATGTAACTTTCCCGGAAAGTATATTTGCAATATGATCAGCTTTAAATTTCTCCTTAACAGCAAGGATTGTCTCCAGAACGCTTACAACTGCCTCATTACCTTCAAACTGTGACTTAGGATGCAGGCAGTTATCGCAAGCTTCACAGTTCTCCTGCAGATATTCCTCTCCAAAATAATGGAGCAAAAGTTTCCTTCTGCAGACAGAGGATTCAGCATAAGAGACTGTTTCAAGAAGGAGTTGTTTACCGATCTCCTGTTCTGCAATCGGTTTTCCCTGCATGAATTTTTCTAACTTTAGAATATCATTGTAACTATAATAAGCAATACAGTTACCTTCACCCCCGTCACGTCCTGCCCGTCCTGTCTCCTGGTAGTAACCCTCAAGGCTTTTTGGTATATCATAATGAATTACGAACCTTACGTCAGGTTTATCAATCCCCATTCCAAATGCAATTGTCGCCACAATAATATCAGCTTCCTCCATAAGAAACTTGTCCTGGTTCATCGTTCGGGTAGCAGAATCCATGCCTGCGTGGTATGGAAGCGCTTTAATACCATTAACTTTGAGTACCTCCGCCATCTCCTCGACTTTCTTACGACTGAGACAATAAATTATACCTGACTTTCCGGAATTGTTCTTAATATATTTAATAATTTCCTTTGTGACATCCTGCTTGGACTTTACCTCGTAGTAAAGATTGGGTCTGTTAAAGGAAGATTTGAAAACATCAGCATCAAGAATACTAAGGTTCTTCTGAATATCGTGCTGAACTTTTGGGGTAGCTGTTGCTGTAAGGGCTATTATCGGTGACCTGCCAATCATGTCAATTATTGGTCTGATCCTTCTGTATTCGGGCCTGAAATCGTGACCCCACTCTGAGATACAATGAGCTTCATCGATAGCATAAAAGGAAATATCTATGTTTTTGAGGAACTCAATATTCTCCTCTTTTGTCAGAGATTCGGGAGCAACATAAAGAAGTTTTGCCTTTCCTGACAATACATCTTTTTTTACACGTGCTATCTCAGCCTTTGTAAGTGACGAATTAAGGAAATGGGCAACATCATCGTCAGTGCTGAAGTTCCTCATTGCGTCTACCTGGTTCTTCATCAGGGCTATAAGAGGAGAAATAACAATTGCTATTCCCTTCTTCATTACAGCAGGTAACTGGTAGCACAGCGATTTACCTCCTCCGGTAGGCATAAGTACAAAAGTATCTCTGCCGGATAAGACATTCCTTATAATCGGTTCCTGATTGCCTTTAAAAGTATCAAAACCAAAATATTTTTTTAAGTAGTCGTGTATGCTAGAATCGTTCAACATTTTCTTCCCAAAATGAAAATATTCACCTGCTGTAAAGAATTATGCTTTTACAGTTTATATAAAGTTAATAAATTTCTTAATCAAATAATATTTTTAATAATTAATTAACAAAATTGATATTGAGTAAAATTATTCAAACTTGTTGGTAATACACATTCCGATATAAGGAAATGGATGTGACTATAAATGCGTTATCCTAAATGAATACTAATGAATTGATCTCCTTGATATTCAACAATCAGTACACCAACAGGTTTCGCGTAGGATTCATAGCGATAAAACAGTATAAGATTAATGTTGTTTTGCAGAAGAAGATTTATCATCTTTACAGGCTGAATTTTAAACCAATCAACGATAGGAATCAATGGCAATATTTGGGAAAAAAGGAAAGAACGGTGAGAAAGAGATGTCATTCCTTCAACATCTAGAAGAATTAAGATGGCATATTATCAGGTCAATTTTAGCTATAGTTTTCTTCATGATAATAGCTTTTATTTTTAAAAATATTCTTTTCAATACAATTATTCTTGGCCCCAAAAGCCCCGGGTTTATTACCAACCGATTACTTTGCGAGCTTGGGGAATATCTTAAAACTACGGCATTATGTATTAACACTAAACCGTTAAATCTTATTAGCATAAAAATGTCGGGGCAGATTACAACTCACATAACAGCTGCCATGGTTGCCGGTCTGATACTTGCATTTCCGGTAATACTCTGGGAGTTCTGGCAATTCTTCAAACCAGCCCTCAAGCCCAGCGAGGCAAAGTATGCAAAGGGGGCAGTATTTGCAGCTTCGGGGTTATTCTTTATCGGAGTCCTGTTCGGATATTTTATGCTGGCTCCACTCTCCATACATTTTCTCAGCTCGTATGAAGTTGATCCCTCGGTTGTCAATCAGATCAATATCAGGTCATATATCGGTACCCTCACATCGGTATGCCTGGCTACAGGATTAGTTTTCGAGCTGCCGATAATAGCTTTCTTCCTCACGAAAATAGGTATTATTACACCAAAATTCATGAGAAAGTACCGGAGACATGCAATAGTGGTAATTTTCATTATAGCTGCAATTATCACTCCTCCAGATGTCTTTTCCCAGACACTTGTTGCAATCCCTCTTCTCATTCTTTATGAGGTCAGCATTTTTATTTCGGCCAGGGTCATGAAACAAAAAGAAAAAGATCGCAAAGAATTCTTTGAAGAGGATGAAAAAACCGAAACTGTCACTTCATAGTATTATAAATGAAACTATACACTGAAAATCTTGTAAAAAAATACCGCAACAGAACAGTTGTTGATCATGTTTCTGTTGAGGTTGAACAGGGTGAAATTGTTGGGTTACTCGGACCTAATGGTGCAGGAAAAACAACAACATTTTACATGATTGTCGGTTTAATAAGACCAAGAGAGGGTAAAATATTTCTGGATAACGAAGAAATAACAACTCTTCCAGTCTACAAACGTGCAAGAAAAGGTATCGGTTATCTTGCTCAGGAACCTTCTGTATTCAGGAACATGTCTGTTGAAGACAATATCCACGCAGTTCTTGAAATGTCAGGTTTTCCTAAGGAGGAACAAAAGGAAAGACTGGAGACTCTTCTTGGTGAATTTGGATTGCTTAAAATAAGGACAAGTAAAGGGATACAACTATCCGGAGGTGAAAGAAGACGTACAGAGATTGCCAGAGCTCTTGCCCTTAAACCAAATTTCATTTTACTTGATGAACCTTTTGCAGGTGTTGATCCTATAGCTGTGGAGGATATTCAGGAGATTGTGTCGAAACTCAGGGAAAAAAATATAGGAATTCTTATAACCGATCACAATGTGCATGAGACCCTTTCAATCACCGATCGTGCTTACCTTCTTTTCGAGGGTCGAATCCTTAAATCAGGCACATCTACGCAACTGGCAGATGATGAGCATGTAAGAAAAGTTTATCTCGGAAAGAACTTTGAACTGCGGAGGTAACTGTATCAATTTGTTTTCATAATAATTTATTATACTTTTGCGGGGAATTTCACCGCGGATGTGTCGTAATTGGTAGCCGAGCAAGACTTAGGATCTTGTGTCTTCGTGACGTGGGGGTTCGAGTCCCTTCATCCGCACAAAAATATCAAGCCGCCCCTAAGCTCTCTAATCGTGAGTTTTGGCGGTTTTTTTGACTATGCAATAAACATTAATTAAAATGAATATCACCAAAGAAAACATTGACGACCTGAATGCTGTTTTAAAGGTTAAAATCGAGAAACCCGATTATGAAGATAAGGTTGAAACAGTACTTAAGGATTACAGGAAGAAAGCAACAATAAAAGGTTTCCGCCCGGGAATGGTACCAATCGGACTGATAAAAAAAATGTACGGCAGAGCTGTACAGATTGACGAAATCAATAAAATTGTTACAGAAAACATTCAGAAATATCTGGCTGACGAAAAACTGGAAATCCTTGGAGATCCGCTTCCAAAAGCCGATGAACAGGATAAAATTGATTTCGAGACACAACAGGATTTTACCTTTTCATTTGAACTTGGATTAACTCCTGCAATAGAACTAAAACTCTCTAAAAAGAATAAGGTCAACGAGTATGAGATTATCATAGATGAGAAGATGAAGAACGATTATCTTGATAACTATACCCGCCGCTATGGTGAACTAAGAAAAGCTGAGCAGACTGAAGAGAAGGATGTAATTAAAGGAAAGATTGAAGCAATTGATAATAACGGTAATGTGTTGTCTGAAGGTCCTTCAGTTGAAGATACATCACTTGGCATTGATATAATAAAAGATAAGGAAATCAAAAAAGAGTTTATTGGTAAGAATGTCAACGATACTATTGACTTCGATCTGAAAAAAGCATTCCCGAACGATACTGAAATAGCAGGAATATTGCATAAGAAGAAAGAAGAGGTTGCTGATCTTGGGGCTAATTATCGGTTTACAATTGCTGAAATAAGCCGGTTCCATCCGGCTGAATTGGGAAAAAAACTTTTCGACAGGATTTTTGGAGAAGGAATCGTAAACTCTGAAGAGGAATTCATGAAAAAGATTGAAGGGGAAATTGTAATTAACCTTAAACGTGAAAGCGATTTCAAACTGATGATGGACATAAAAAACCTGGCTATGGAAAAAACTGATTTTCAGCTTCCTGAAGAGTTCCTGAAAAAGTGGCTTCTCAGGGTTAATGAAAAATCCACTGAGGAACAGATAGATAAAGAATTCGACAGCTTCAGGAAGGATCTGAAATGGCAGCTTATAAGAAACAAAGTTGCCCGCGACAATGAAGTGAAGATAAGCGAGGAAGAATTGCAAAAAGAGGCTGAAAACATGACAAGACTTCAATTCCAGCAATATGGTCTTTTCTATGCTACAGATGAGCAGATTGCTAATTATGCTAAAGAGACACTCAAAAGAGAAGAGGATGCAAAAAGAATAGCAGATAAGATTCTTGAAGAAAAGGTCATTGTCCTTATGAAGGAGTTGGTAAGGCTTGAACCTAAGGATGTTACAGTCGAAGAATTTAATAAGCTATTTGAATCGTAATTATGGTGTCAGAATGATTTATTTTTATTTTATTATCTTTGCCTCTTAATTTTTAATGCTGAAAATATGAGTATTCTTGACGATTTTGGAAAGTTTGCAAGAAGTAAGCACGGAATAAGCAGTACAGGCTTGCACAAATACGCTACCGTTTATAATGACAGTTACATATCACCGACAATTATTGAAGAGAGGCAGCTGAATATTGCTTCCATGGATGTCTTTTCACGTCTTATGATGGACAGGATCATTTTCCTTGGCTTGCCTATTGATGATTATGTAGCTAATATTATTCAGGCTCAGTTACTCTATCTCGATTCAGCTGACCCCGGAAAAGATATTCAGATCTATTTCAACACTCCGGGCGGCTCCGTTAATGCCGGACTGGGTATCTATGATACAATGCAGTATATTTCTGCTGAAATAGCTACAATTTGTACAGGGATGGCGGCGTCCATGGGCGCAGTTCTCCTTACAGCAGGGAAAAAGGGAAAAAGATCTGCATTAAAGCATTCGCGGATAATGATTCATCAACCGGCAGGCGGATTTGAAGGCCAGGCTTCTGACATAGAGATACAGGCACGGGAAATCATGAAGTTGAAAAGGGAACTGTATGAAATAATCGCATTCCACTCCGGAAACCCGGTTGAAAAAGTTGAAAAAGATTCAGACCGGGACTATTGGATGACATCCCAGGAAGCAAAAGACTACGGGATGATTGATGAGATTCTTCAGAAAAATCAAAAATAGTGACAATGGATAAATGTTCATTTTGCGGCAGGACCAAGAAAGAGGCCAATATGCTTATTGCCGGTCTTGAGGGTCATATCTGTGATCACTGTATTGAGCAGGCCCACAGCATAATGAACGAAGAACTTGGAAGCAAAAAGAATGTACCGTTTGATACTATCAATCTTCTTAAACCGGCAGAAATAAAAAATTTCCTCGACCAGTATGTGATTGGTCAGGATATGGCTAAGAAGATAATCGCTGTGGCGGTATACAACCACTACAAGAGGCTAATGCAAAAGCCTGATTCTGACGATATTGAAATAGAAAAATCAAATATAATTCTTGTAGGCGAAACAGGCACAGGCAAGACACTTCTTGCAAGAACAGTTGCGAAAATGCTACACGTTCCCTTTACAATAGTCGATGCAACTGTACTTACTGAAGCAGGTTACGTTGGTGAAGATATCGAAAGCCTTCTGACACGCCTTCTGCAAAATGCAGATTATGATGTTAAAGCCGCTGAAAAAGGTATTGTTTTTATCGATGAAATAGACAAAATTGCACGAAAAGGCGACAATCCTTCAATAACCCGCGATGTATCGGGAGAAGGCGTTCAGCAGGGACTCCTGAAATTGCTTGAAGGATCGATAGTAAATGTTCCTCCTCAGGGTGGTCGTAAACATCCCGAACAAAAAATGATCCCTGTAGATACAAAAAATATCCTATTTATCTGTGGAGGGGCCTTTGAAGGTATCGAAAAGAAAATTGCACAGCGACTTAATACCCAGATCGTTGGCTTCGGCGCTTCAAAAATCAGGGAAAAAGTGGATAAAGATAACCTGCTACAATATATTGCACCACAGGATCTCCGGTCTTACGGGCTTATCCCGGAAATAATTGGCAGGTTGCCTGTGCTTACGCATCTAAATCCCCTTGACAAGGAAGCTCTCAGAGCAATATTAACCGAACCAAAAAACGCTTTGGTGAAACAGTATATCAAACTGTTCAGGATGGACAATATTGACCTCACTTTTGCTGATGGAGTTCTTGATTATATCGTTGATAAAGCAATTGAATTCAAACTGGGGGCTCGCGGATTGAGATCAATATGTGAGTCCATCATGCTGGATGCTATGTTCGAAATGCCATCTGTTGATACAAATGAGCTTGAAGTTACAATTGACTACGCCAACCGGAAACTGGAAAGAATAAACCTTAAGGTTCTGAAAGCGTCATAAAATCCATTTATATTACTAAAGGCTGAGGTTAAGGTTAAGGTTGAGTTCTAAACCTCAGACTCAACCTCAACCTTTAGAGTCATTATCCGTTATCGGTTTTTTCTTTCGTAGACAGTATAGGTATATGGGATACTGTTGTTTTCACTGGCTCTGAACTCTTCTTTTTCTACTACTTCCCAGATGCTAAGGTCAATTTCAGGAAAATAGATATCAGCAGGTGCCTGTTTATGAACATGAGTAATAAATAGTCTGTCTGCGAGTGGCATGAACTGCCGGTATATGCTACCTCCTCCCATAATAAATATTTCTTCATCCTTTGTACATTTGCTTAAAGCATCCTCTATAGAATATGCAGTAACACAGAATTCGATGCGTTCCTGAGGATCATCTGTAAGAACAATATTCTTCCGTCCTGTGAGTGGCCTCCGTGGCAATGATTCCCAGGTTTTTTTCCCCATAATAACAGTGTTACCCAGGGTTAACTTTTTAAATCTCTTCAAATCCTCTGAAATGTGCCATAAAAGCTCATTATCCTTTCCTATTCCCCAATCTTCAGAAACAGCAACTATGATTGATATCATACATTAAATTTTATACAGAAATATCACCTTTTATATGAGGATGTGAAACATAATCCTCAAGAGTAAAATCATCGTATCTGAAATTAAGGATATCAGTTACTCCGGTATTGATTACCATTTTAGGCAATTTAAATGGTTCCCTTGAAAGTTGAAGCTTTACCTGATCAATATGGTTGAGGTAAATATGTGCATCGCCAAGCGTATGAACAAAATCCCCTGGCTTGAGGCCGGTTGCCTGTGCAACCATATGTGTTAAAAGGGAATATGATGCAATATTGAATGGTACTCCAATAAAAATATCAGCACTGCGCTGATATAGCTGGCATGATAATTTTCCTTCCGCAACGTAAAACTGGAACATAATGTGACATGGAGGAAGAGCCATTTTTTCTAATTCACCAACATTCCAGGCGCTGACTATATGGCGACGCGAGTCGGGTGATTTTTTTATTGAACTGATAACGTTTTCCAGCTGATCTATTTTTCTCCCTTCTCCTGATGGCCATGAGCGCCACTGATACCCGTAAATCGGGCCCAGGTTGCCATCTTTATCCGCCCACTCGTTCCATATTCTTACTCCATTGTCATTCAGGTATTTAGTATTTGTATCTCCTGAAATAAACCATAACAACTCATGGATAATTGATTTAAGATGGAGCTTTTTTGTTGTCAGAAGAGGAAATCCTTCCTCAAGATCAAATCTCATCTGATAGCCAAAAACACTTATCGTTCCGGTACCGGTTCTGTCCTTCTTTTCAATTCCGGTATTCAGTACATGATCAAGTAAATCAAGATATTGCCTCATTATTGTTACATGGATTTACTTTCCGGGTGTAATTCTTGCTGCCCATCCTCCTCCGGGAGCAAGATGAATTTTCATCTTATCGCCCGACATTATATTAGTTTTCAGATGTTTATAATCGCCGGCATATCTGTCAGCATTAATGCCATCCTGAAAAATATCCATAGAATACTTACCTGCCGGAAGGAAAGAAAGGTCCAGATCCAGATCCCTGCTGTTCCAATTTGTAAGTGCACCTACAAACCACTCTTTTCCCGATCTTCTTGCAAGCAACACGTATTCACCTATTTTACCATCTATCCCGATAATATCGTCCCATACAACAGGAATATTTACAATGTAATCTGTTGACTCTTGTTCTTTCATATAGTTGGAGGGGCTATCTGCAAGCATTTGTAACGGACTTTCAAAAATAATATACAATGCTACCTGGTGTGCTCTTGTTCCCTGGCTCTCCGGTCGTGTAAAATTCGGAGTAAAATTACGCTTGTCCATATTTACCATTGCTCCGGGAGTATAATCCATCGGACCTGCCACCATTCTTGTAAAAGGGAGTGTTACATCATGTACTGGACTAATATCGTTGCTCCATTTGGAGTTTTCCAATCCTTTTACTCCTTCGCGGGTAAGTGCATTTGGCCATGTACGTCCAAGACCATCAGGTTTGTACGCCCCATGAAAATCAATCAGGAGATGATGATCAGCAGTTTTCCTTGCAGCTTCAAGATAAAAATTAACTACTTTCTGATCATCCCTCTGCATGAAATCAACCTTAACTCCCTTAACTCCCCACTTTTCATATAAAGCAACTGCTTCATCAATCTTGTCCCAGAATGTTTTCCATACAACCCATAGGACAATGCCAACATGTTTGCTTTCAGCATATCTGCAGAGCTCCGGAATATCAATGTCAGGTACTGATTCAAGAACTGTGCCAGACTTGTACCAGCCCTCATCTAGAATAATATATTCAATCCTGTTTTTTGAAGCAAAATCAATATAATATTTATAAGTATCCGTATTAATTCCGGCTCTGAAATCTACACCATAAATATTATTTGCATTCCACCAGTCCCATGCAACCTTTCCGGGTTTGATCCATTTTGTATCTTCTATTTTATTTGGAGGAGCAAGTTTAAATACCAGGTCGCTTTCAATCAGTTTGATATCATTTGGGGAGATTATAAATGCTCTCCATGGGAACGTACGTCTACCTTTTGTTTTTGCGATATAGTCTTTAGTACTGGTTATAAATAGATTACGGTCACCGACAAGTTTCTCGTTTTCCGGATATTTTGACCAGGTACCAGATATTTTCCCAGATCCGGCACCAACCAGCCACATTCCAGGGTAATCCTCAATGTCTGATTCGGTGACCAGTACATCAACTCCGTTTACCACGAAAAGCGTGGGAAGGCTTGCAAGATGCTTAGCGGCTATTGTGTCGAGTGAAGAATAGATGAATGTCCTTTCGTTATGCGACATAAAACCGGATTCCCGTGGAAACCATGAATGAGTACCTGCAGGGAATTGAATTTCTGAAATTTCATTCTTAATGGTAATATCGTCTTTAAAAGAGGTCTCAAATCTGTATGCTACTCCATCATTATAGGCTCTGAACTGGAGTGAAAAGCCTGAACTGAAAGAAATTGACAGAATATTACAATTATCCGTAATTTCTGATTTTTTATTAGCCACTACCGGTTTGATTATTTCATTCAACTTGCTGAATGTTACCTTTTTAACCTTTTCATTTTCACCCAGTAACTTCCCATTTTCAATAATCATTGCGATTTTTGAATTGTTAATTATCTCTTTACCGTCGATTGTGGCAGACCATTTTAATTCTGTTCCCACATTTACTATCATTACTATTTTACCATTTGGGGAACTGACCTTATACTCTTTTGAAAATGAATGATATGCAGTAAATACCGATAAAAGAGCTAATAATATTGTTCTCTTCATTATGATTTTTTTATGGTTAGTATTCCAAAATTGCAATCAGAATGGCTTAGCCCTTCTTTTTCTTCCTTTTCTCGATTTCATCCCTTACAGCTGCGGCACGTTCATAATCTTCAGTCTTAACTGCCTCATCAATAATTTTATAGAGCTCCTCATCAGAATAGGTGTCATATTTAGTTTTTTCAGGTTCAAAAAAACTGTCAACCTCATTTACTGAAGATATTTCACTGTCAGTCGGACTAACTGTTATGCCTGCCTTTTTAAGGATATCTTCAGTAATAAATATCGGACAGCCGAATCTCAAAGCTATTGCCACAGCGTCGGATGTTCTACTGTCAATCGAGTATTCCTTTTCTCCATTGTTGCAAACAAGCTTTGAGAAAAATACACCTTCCTCAAGTTTATAAATCATTACTTCGATAACAGAGATGTTAAACTCATCGGCAAATTTTTTGAAAAGGTCATGAGTGAGAGGGCGCGGAGGGTCAAGATTTTCAAGTTTTATTACAATTGCTTGTGCTTCAAAGCCCCCGATAATAATAGGTATCCGTCTGTCACCGTTTTCTTCAATCAATATCAATGCATAAGCTCCTGACTGAGTCTGACTATAAGAGATACCCATTACTTTTAGCTTTATTCTCTTCATATCAATTGTTTACGCGCCAAAGAAATAACCGGGTTTTATATTGATTCTGACAAATATAAAGATATTAGCAGTAACACTTGGAGTGGGGATATTGTTTTTTATTAACATCCCGTCAACTATATCTTCATCTGTGCAAATTCGTCGACACAGAAAACCAGCAGACCGGACTATATGCCTGATGAATTACAAATAACAATAAAATATTCATCTTATTGGTTTGCAAATAATCTTATTTTTATATCTTTGCAGTCCAATTTTGGATAAATCCGCCGGGGCAACTGAAAGTTATATGATCAAATGATTGTATACGCCTCACGGAGTAACGTAAAAAATTTATAAGATGTACGCAATCGTAGAAATTGCAGGTCAGCAGTTTAAAGTTGAGCAAGGAAAGAAGATTTTTGTTCACCGGCTTGAAGTTGAAGAAGAAAAAGAAATTGAATTTGACAAGGTTCTTTTGATTGAAGACGAAGGAGTAATTACCATTGGAGAACCTACTGTTAAAGGTGCTGTTGTCGGTGGAAAGATTCTCGACCATGTTAGAGGTGATAAGGTAATTGTTTTCAAGAAAAAGAGGAAAAAGGGTTACAGGGTCAAAAACGGACACCGTCAGAATTTTACTCAGGTTGAGATAGTAAGTATAAACGGTAAAAGTTTGCCGAAAAAAGCAGCTCCAAAAAAAGAAGAAGTAAAGTTAGTTGAAGTTAACGTTACTGAAAAAACTACTAAGGAGAAGAAAGCGGTTAAGAAAACTGTTGCTAAAAAAGAAGCAGCACCTGCAAAGAAAACAGCTGCTAAAAAAGTTGCAGAGAAGAAACCAGCTGAGAAAAAGACTGCTGAGAAGAAAACCAGCAAAGGGAAAAAATAATTAATTGAAATTTCAAGGAAATAATAATATACAGTTATGGCACATAAGAAAGGAGCAGGTAGTTCACGTAACGGTCGCGATTCTGAAAGTAAACGATTGGGAGTGAAACTCTTCGGCGGCCAGTCAGCCAAAGCAGGCAACATTATAGTTCGCCAGAGAGGAACAAAACATAATCCGGGTATCAACGTTGGCCTCGGAAAAGACCACACTCTTTTTGCACTCACTGATGGAGAAGTTGAGTTCAAAAGGAAAAAGGATAATAAAACTTACGTATCGGTTAAGCCGGTTGCTGAATAAACGATTATCTTAAAAGAATCAGGCTCCCGAAATTCTTTTCTTTTACAGGAAAGCATTATCGGGAGTTTTTTAATATTTTTACAGCAGGCACCATCGCCTGCTTTTTTAATTAATTCATAACTGAATATGTTAACGTTAAACCTTATCCGTGAAAAGAAGGATTTTATTATCGAAAGGCTGAAAGTTAAAAACTTTGAAGCAGAAGAATTAGTTAACAGAATTCTTGCGCTTGATTCGTTACGAAGGGAGATACAATCCAAGACCGATTCTATGCAGGGAGAGATGAACCGGATTTCAAAAGAAATTGGCATTCTGATGAAGAATGGCAAAAGAGATGATGCTGAAGCAGCCAAGAAAAAAACATATTCGCTTAAAGAAGAGATAAAGTCTCTTTCCGACAAACTGATACCTATAGATAATGATCTTCATAATGAAATCATCAGGCTTCCAAATCTCCCGCACGAATCTGTACAAAGAGGGCATGGAGCTGACGATAATGTTAAAATCCGCGAGGGTGGTGCTATGTTTGTTTTGTCTGAAAATGCTCTTCCTCACTGGGATCTGATCAAGAAATATGATATTATTGATTTTGAACTGGGTATTAAACTTACAGGAGCAGGATTCCCGGTTTATAAAGGGAAAGGTGCAAAACTGCAAAGAGCCCTTATCAGCTTCTTCCTCGATGAAGGAGAAAAAGCTGGTTACCAGGAGGTGATACCACCACTACTGGTTAATGAAGATTCCGGATTTGGTACGGGTCAGTTACCTGATAAAGAGGGACAAATGTATCATGCAACACTTGATAATTTTTATCTGATACCAACTGCTGAAGTCCCTGTTACAAATATCTACAGAGATGTGATACTTAATGGGGAGATCCTTCCCATTAAAAATATTGCGTATACTCCATGTTTCAGGAGGGAAGCAGGTTCATGGGGAGCTCATGTAAGAGGACTCAACCGGTTACACCAGTTTGATAAAGTTGAAATAGTCAGGATTGCCCACCCTGATCATTCTTATAAGTCTCTTGAAGAGATGGTAACCCATGTAGAGGGTCTCGTTGCAAAACTTGATCTGCCATACCGTATACTCAGGCTTTGTGGAGGTGACATGTCATTTACCTCAGCCCTTACATACGATTTTGAAGTCTGGTCAGGCGCTCAGAAGCGTTGGCTTGAAGTAAGTTCTGTATCAAATTTTGAATCATTCCAGGCTAACAGATTGAAATGCAGATTTAAGGAAAAAGGAGACAAACAGACCCGGCTCGTTCATACACTCAATGGTAGTGCTCTCGCCCTTCCAAGAATTGTTGCTGCAATACTTGAAAATAACCAGACCGACGCAGGTATTAAGGTACCAAAGGTGCTGGTACCCTATACCGGATTTGATTTGATCAATTAAAATGAGTGTACTTTTACTGAAGTACGAAGTAAGAACAAACGAACAGCGAATTAAGAAGTAAAAATATATTCTGCATTCAACATTCGAATGTTCGTTGTTCTTACTTCAAAAATATTATGGACAAAAACCAACAATCATACATTTACGCTGGTTTAGCAATCTTGTTCTGGTCAACCGTTCCCACAGCATTTAAGATCTGTCTGGGTGAACTGGACATTCTTACGATGCTTACTATTGCATCACTTTCTTCAACATTAATATTACTCATTGTTGTTTTAGCCGGCAGGAAAGCACATCTCCTCAGAATGACAACTCCGAAAGAGCTTTTAAACTCTGCAATTCTGGGGTGCATCAATCCTTTACTTTATTATCTTATTCTTCTTAAAGCTTATCAGTTACTTCCTGCTCAGGTCGCCCAGCCTCTTAATATGATCTGGCCTATTATCCTTGTATTTCTTTCTGTACCGGTACTGAAACAAAAAATAGAAACTAAAAGCTTCATTGCTCTCCTCATAAGCTTTACAGGGGTCTATATAATTTCATCCCAGGGCAGGCTTTTTAAACCCGGACATTCAGATCTTACAGGAGTGCTTCTCGCCACCGGCAGCTCAATTTTCTGGGCTGTCTATTTTATCCTGAATGTTAAAGACAAAAGGGATGAAGGAATTAAGCTTCTGCTAAACTTTGCTTTTGGGTCAATCTATCTTATTGCCATAATGATTATTACGGGGAAATGGCATACTATTGTTGGATTAAAAGGAGCAGCTGCAGCAGTATATATCGGCTTATTTGAGATGGGAATAACGTTCCTTTTCTGGCTGAAAGCACTCAGGATGGCGTCTACAACCGCAAAAGTAAGTAATCTTGTCTATATTGCTCCATTCCTTTCTCTGGTTTTTATACACTTTATTCTTCACGAACCCGTTTATTATACCACGCCGGTTGGATTAATGCTTATCATTTCCGGAATTTTTATTCAGAACCGGTGATCAAAAATCATGGTTTAATTGTTATATGACAATATAATATTAACGGAAATATGAAAAAGTTATTAATTATCCTTTTTTTGGCAACAGGTGGATTCTTGTCGTGTAAAAAAGATATTCCCCCCGCGATAGTTGCTCCCACGGTAGATGAGAAGGCAAGAGATTATCTGTATGATGCAATGAATCAAGACTATCTCTGGTATAACCTTATGCCTGTTGTAGTTAAAACGAATTACAAAGATCCATACGAACTTTTAGATGCAATGATGTATAAGACTCTTGACAGATGGAGTTTTGTACAGACCTATAATCAATACCAGGCTCAGAGCCAGGGAAGTTTTGTCGGACATGGGATCAGTATGGGTCTTGATCTGACAAAAACAGCCGTCAGAATTGCCCAGATTTACAAGAGATCGCCTTTGTACAAAAAAGGAGTACGCAGGGGATGGATTATAAAAAAACTCAATGGGACCCCTCTGGCGCAGGTTTTTATTTATAAAGACAGTGCTACATATAATCGTCTTATTGGTAAGTCACAGGCAGGTATAACCAATACCTTTCTATTTCAGACACCCAGTGGAAAAGATTCCACAATTACTTCTACAAAAGCCTCTTTTACTTTAAATACAGTTATTCTTTGTGATACTTTACATCTGAAATCAGGAATTACAGGACATCTTGTATTTGACCAGTTTATTCCACCGTCAAACCGTGAACTGGACTCTGCATTTACCTTTTTTAAACAGAATAGTATTACTGATCTTATTGTAGATTTAAGATATAACGGTGGCGGAGATATGAGCGTACTAACAAATATGGCAAGCTATATTGCAGGTGCAGCCAGATTTAATACGACATTTCTTAAGTCAACCTTTAATGACAAAAATACGATATCTGATAAATCATTTAAGTTCAATACAGTATCTTCCCCTCTGATTCTAAAAAAAGTGGTTGTGATCACCACAAGGGGAACAGCCTCAGCCAGTGAAGATCTTATTAATGGATTAAAACCTGTTCTTGATGTCCGATGTATCGGCGACACAACAAACGGGAAACCTGTTGGAATGATCGGTATTCAGTATAAAACAGACTACATGTTTTTCCCAATTACCTTCTCATTAGTTAATTCCACAAATCAAGGTGGATTTTATGCCGGATTTGTTCCTGATAAATATGTCCCTGATGATATTACTCATGACTGGAAAGACAGAAATGAGTCCTGCTTATCGGAAGCTATCTATTATATGGAGCATGGAAATGTGTCGACAAAAGGATTATATATAGGTCAGAAGCAGCCTTCAGTCATATTTTCTGAAAAACCCCAAAATAATAATGCATATATAATAAATAAATAAATTGCTGTTGAAATAATCCTTTGTGAAACTTAGTGGATCGTTTATGTACCTTTGTGTTGATTAATACTCATCATCAACAGGAAAAATAAAGTGAAGGTCAAACCAAAGGAGAGGATTATTCTGGGTATCGATCCCGGTACCAGTATCACAGGTTATGGAGTCATTAAAACCACAGGTACCACTCCCGAACTTATAACCATTGGATCAATCGATCTTTCAAAGTACGAAGATCACTACGTCAAATTGAAGCATATCTTTGACAGAACGATTGGGATAATCGATGAGTATCATCCCGATGAACTGGCTATAGAGGCGCCTTTCTTTGGAAAAAATGTTCAGTCGATGCTTAAACTGGGCAGGGCACAGGGAGCAGCAATCGCTGCGGCGCTTACCCGCTCGTTACCAATATTTGAGTATGCACCCAGGAAAATTAAAATGTCAATCACCGGACAGGGTGCAGCATCTAAGGAGCAGGTTGCCGCCATGCTTATGAATATCCTGAAATTCAATCTGTCAGAAATAAAATTAGACGCCACAGACGGGCTGGCAGCTGCTTTATGCCATTTTTACCAGACAAATAACCCTGTGCAGGAAAAAGCCTATAACAGCTGGAAAGATTTTATGAATAAAAATCCTAAAAGAGTAAAATCAAAGGAAAAATGAACCTGTCATACTACTGCATAGGCCAGGGCTACTACACTTACTTTTACTCCGCTAATTCTAAGAAGTTCATTTGTACAGGATTCGATTGTCGATCCTGTTGTAATAACGTCATCCACAAGTAAAATATGCCTCCCTTTAATCGTTTGAGAATCAATGACCTGAAAAATACCCTCAACATTTGTCCATCTTTCGTACCTCGACCGTTTTGTCTGGGTTGCCGATATAGTATTTCTACAAAGGGATTTTGAATCAACAGGCAGGCCTGTCACATCTGCAATTCCCATTGATATAATTTCACTCTGATTGAAGCCCCTGATATGCTTTTTCGCAGGATGAAGCGGTACCGGAATTATCAGGTCCATATCAGTTGTAAAACCGGATGATTTAAGGGATAAGCCATATATTCTACCTAACTCATATCCTATCTCTTTGATTCCCTTATACTTCATATTATGAATCAGGTTTTTTATCCGGCTTCCTTTATTATAATAAGAAAAAGCTGCGGCTCTTTCTATCAGACATCTTCCCCAAAAGAGCTGCGCTACCGGATTATCCTCTTCAAGATGATAATTAGTACGGGGAATAACGACATAACATTCGGTACAGATAAGGGTTTCGTTCCTCATCAGATGGTTACCACACGCATAGCACAGCCGTGGAAATAAAAGACTGATTAAATCGTCCCAGAAATCATATAAATAACTCATGCAGCGAATTCAATCTTCTCTTCTAAAGAATGACCTGATGGCTAATTTTAGCAGCGATCTCTTTAAATTCCTCAGGAGAGAATTTAAGTTTTGGGTTTCTGAAATTAATATCCTCCATTGTATCCATAGGAACGAGGTGAATATGGGCATGAGCAACCTCAAGACCTAAAATTGCTACCCCGATCCTGTTGCACGGAATTGCACTTTTAATTGCAGCAGCAACTTTTTTTGAAAAAATAATCATTCCTCCTAAATAATCATCATCGAGATCAAAAATATAATCCGTCTCTCTTTTAGGTACAACCAGGGTATGCCCTGCCCTCAAAGGATTGATGTCGAGAAAGGCAAAATAATTATCATCCTCTGCAATCTTATAACAGGGGATCTCGCCATTAATGATTTTTGTAAAAATAGTGGCCATGATGGCTTATGAAATATGTTATTATACTGAAATTGAAATAATTTCAAAAGGAATAGTTCCTGAAGGTACTTTAATCTGTACAATATCACCTACTTTCTTGCCGATAAGACCCTGGGCAATAGGAGAACTGACAGCGATCTTTCCTTGTTTAAAATTTGCTTCGCTTTCCGGAACAATAAGGTATTCCATAACTGAATTATTTGTCTTATTCAGGATCTTTACTTTGTTAAGCAATCTGACCGATGAGATATCAATTTTTGATTCGTCCAGAATTCTTGATCGTGTCACAATATCCTCCAGCTTTGATATCCTTAGCTCAAGCATACCCTGTGCCTCTTTGGCAGCAGCATACTCTGCATTTTCAGAAAGGTCACCTTTATCTCTTGCATCAGCGATCTGCCTTGAGATCGAAGGTCTCTCAACATTTCTTAACTGATCGAGTTCTTCTTTCAGTTTCAGAAGACCTTCTGCCGTCACATATATAACGTCTGACATTTTCTCTATTATATTAAAAAAATAAGAAGAATTCCGGGGTTGCCGGAACTCTTCAAAAACAAATATATGATTTTTTTTAATTATTTACAAAAAAAATATCCTGTGAACAGGTGTTTTACAAGTAATTATCTTCAAATTATTACCTTATTTATATTTTTTACCTGCTTTTTGTGAGTTAGCCTTCACTTTTTTCTTTTTTTCTTTTCCCCGAACTATAGTATCTTTTTTATTTTGCTTCATACGCGCCTGTACTTCAGGTGTCTGGATATCTATTGTTCTTTTTTGGGACTTTCTTACAGATTTCTCATAATTCTTTTCAAGCCTCCGATCGTTAGCTTCCTGTTTCCTTTTAGCTTTCAGAACAGACCTGGGTTCTTTAACCTTTACCTCTTTATTGTTTCTATGAGCTTTACCAAATAATTGTTTCTCAGGATTCTTATGAAATATCTGAGCATTGCCCGAGCCTGTTGCCAAAGATAAAACAAAAAGGAAAAGAAAAAGCTTTGTTAGGGATAATTTATTCATTTTCAGATACTACAATAAATACTTGTCAATTCCGTTAAATTTCCGGTGGTAATAGTAATTTTACATTATTAATTATTTCCTGATGGCATCAGATTCAAAAATAAGATTTTTTTTAATTACAGTTGCTCTTGTCCTCACCTTTAGTTCGTGCAATAATAAGAACGATGTGATCCCTGATACTTATGTGAATTTCACACTCAACCTGAACGACCCTCAGTTTGTTAGCCTGACTGGATTTGGAAGTTCTGTCGCAGTTGATGCCCATACAAATAACTGGGGCACGGCTGCAGCAGGTTATGATGGTAACGGTATTATTATTTGTTCCGGAAACGAGGAGTTCTATGCTTATGACCGTACCTGTCCACACGATTATACTGTAAATAGTCTGAGTATTAAGGTAAATATTGACCCGTCAAATTCCACAATTGCTATCTGCCCGAAATGCGGAACCAAATATGGTCTTACGGTTGGAGGCACTCCTGCTTCCGGGATAGGGAGGTATCCTCTTAAGAACTATAGAACAAGTTTGCTGGGGAACTATGTCACAGTCTGGAACTGATAAGGACCTCTCCCCATACCCCTCCCCCAAGAGGGAGGGGTTAATTCATTGAATAATACCTGATTACCCCCTTCTCTCTTGCCTTGCTCCGCCGAAGCGGCTACGCGAAGGCGAAGGGAGAAGGGGGCAGGAGGATGAGGTAATTAATATTAATATCTGTAATGATCTGCTTTATATGGTCCCACTTCAGGTACTCCGATATAATTTGATTGCT